>Ga0115008_10000627_pt1 | contig 27030 bp, 21 predicted proteins | sample FraStrMetagenome_FD_87164 | JGI IMG/M metagenome (GOLD analysis project Ga0115008, IMG submission 87164) | Marine eukaryotic phytoplankton communities from Arctic Ocean - Fram Strait ARC3M Metagenome | ecosystem: Environmental > Aquatic > Marine > Oceanic | place: Fram Strait | collected... | reverse complement strand
TTTTTTGTGCTTGCCAAGTCTATTTTCACCTACTTTTGAGTGAAGCTTTCGATCTGAAAGACTTCCATCTTTGTTCGAGAAGAATGAATGAAGGATACCCGCAGCTGCAATTCGCTCTGAGTTATGCTCATTGGGGGCTACTCTTGCTTTTCTTGGGGACGAAAAGCTTCCGCTTAGGAAGCCTCTTTTTGAGGTGGGCATAAATTTTTCTGCTTGTATTTGGTTTGAAACTTAAGCACAAAATTGCGATCAATTTTTTCAAAGCTGATCTAAATTTTGTGTTTCTTTAGAAAAAAGAAATGTCATTCATAGGAGATCTCAGTCTGGACTAGTAATATCCAAATACCTTTCAAGGTACATTAGGCGCCAAATATGTATTTTTACAGTGTCTTTTTTTTATAGCCTGGATGTTCAAGGTATAATTTGTATCAATCGAAATTATTTGGTACTTCTATTACTCGGAACAGGATTGCAGAGAAGCTTTTCTGAATGAAAGTTCACAACAGCCCAATCGAAAACAGATGAAAGGTGTTGCCAAACTCACAAATACAACTTTAAATTTTCTTGTTTGTAGAGTAAATAAATGCATAAATTTGAACTAATTCTTGGAAATCTTAAGTATGATTTCATACCTTAATTTACTTAGATAAGTAAGTTCAGAAATCTTTTATGAATGGTGCTCTTTTTCTTAAAAAAACGAATTCAAGTGAAATTCTCAATATGTTTTCAACGAATGTTAGAAAACTCAATCTATTCACGAAATGTACTATTAGTTTTCATTCTAAAATATCTATTTAAACGGTCTTCCAAACTATACTTAAGATTTTTTAACGGATATGGAGAACTCTATTTGTACTAAGTGCGTAATTTTCTCATTTGTACAGAGATTCATACTGGCTAAATCGTGTATGTAGATATACTGGTTCATTTCGATTGCTTTTCATTTCTGTGTTCCTACATACTGGAATATACTGCTAAAAATATCAATGTATGCGGTGAGATACATCAAAGATTGAGATTTGAATTTTAAATTTAAAATCTTTCTTTACAAAACCATAGCAGCAGAAGGTAATTAATATGGTAAATGAAAGAATTTTTATAGTGGTATTGTTCAAGACTGACGCTGCGATCAGCAGTCTCAATCGCTGACCAACTGAATTTTCACAAAAAGAAAACTTAACGTACTTTAAATAAATAAATTTGGTTCATTAATAAACCAAAATTTGCTTAGATAAAGAAATATTGATTCAGCAATAGCATAAAACATATGGACTCTGTTGTAAAAATGTAATTCCCATCTGCAGTGCTTCTCAATATGACGTGAGCACGTGAAGTCCTCAGGCCCCATGAGGGATTACGTTCTGAACCGTAATGAGTTTCTTTCCCTCTCGAGAAAAAGAGAGAGTGAAATGCATGCTAAAAATAAACATGCAACAATAATCTAAAGAAACAACAACATGAAATAACGTTCAAACCACATCGCAACAAAACATAATTTGATGACAAACCTCAACCAGTCTACGTAGGCAAATGTTTGAATGAAATAAACTCACTTAAAAATGAGGATTGACATAGCAGTCACAAGCTAGAACATTAAAGACTCTGCTTAAAAAAAAAAAATCATAAAGTACTAATTAATATTTGTAGGACAAAATGAAACCTGTGCAAAATAGATGTGTTTTAATACATTGTTATGGTTAGAATTTTCCGATACACTTGAAAATCTTCATTCAGTATCAATATGAGAATCAATAGATATCAAACAAAATGCAATAGTTAAGAATGAAACTTCTTTGAAAAAATATGTATGCTAACTCATTTTCTAATCTTGCTTTTTTTAAAATTGGGCCTTGGTGAAGTGGCCGTATACGTATTCACAAATAAAAATATAGTAGAGTTATTGCAATAAGCAGAAACTGCATATTTTATTTTCGACTTGGTCTCTCTAAAGTTTCATCTACCTCTCCTCTATTTACCATTAAATTGATTTGATGAGAAACTTCCTAAAACTAACCTTCATTCTCTCGATATATCTTCATTTAGTTTGTTTAATTCAAAAAAGAAATACCTATGTCACGGTTTGCTCCCAGAACATGAAGTTTAAATTTTTGTGTACATATGTTAATATGGTCTTCTACGAGGAAATTCATTTAATCACACGTCTTAAATGCTAATTTGAGTAGCCGAGTGATAACATAGATCTCAATCACCATCAACAATTTCAGATCTACCTCATTGATGAAAAAAAAGTATCCCAGGAAACAAGTATAATTCAAAGGATGGAAGACTCCTCCTTTTCACATAGAACCTTATTGGAAGCAGCTCTCTCGCAAGTGAAAGTGAAAGATAAATTTCATGAGGGTGTACGAATCATTCAGATCAATCAAGTAAGTCGCAATTAACTAACCAATTTGTATTCTATTTGTTCATGTCAGCATTTGCGTTATGTTCTAATGTGCGAGTTGTTGTAAAATTTAAAGTCAGGAAAAGCAAAAGTCCGTTACCTAACTCTTTCAAGTGACAAATTTCAATTATTTATATCTTCCAAGCCTTTGAAAGAAGGTAAAATATCAAATTCATTACTAAGCAATAGAAAACCTTTGATTAAACGTATACGAGACATTAGTACAGGGTCTGTAAATTCTGAAAAGGATGAGAGGAGAAACGACGATGATAAAATCATTGATATTAGTTCAATTGATCGGATTCAACCAGGGCAAAACACCATGCAATTTGAAAACTACAGGCAAGATTTTGGCAAGAGTCCGAATAAAAGTCCGAAGGCATCGGCTGTTTTAAATGTGCAAAATATGAATGACGAACAATATCTTTCACTTTCTATTATTTACAATGGAGACCAATCACTCGCCATAATGACGCTTTCCAAACGAGATCTGAATCTTATCGTTCACGCAATAACTAAGCTTATGCAAACCTATAAAAGTGCGAAAAAGTTTGTAGGAAAGGATGCATTAATACTCAGGTATATATGGATTGATGTAGACAAAGACCAATCAAACCATATCAGGCTACAAGAGTTGAATACTCTTCTCAATCGAATTAATTTTTTCGTCAAGAAAAGTGAGCTCAGCACTAAATATAATACCTTCTGTCGAAAAAATGGTCTTTTAGACAAGAAAAAGAAAGATCGAGGATTAAACTTTCGTCAGTGTGTCCTTTTTTTTCACATGATAAGACGTGATACTTGGGCACTGAAACCAATAGATCGAATATGGAGTGAATTGTTTGGAGATAATAGATCAAATGGGGGTAGGAGAGTCAAAATAAATGTTGAAATGTTTATAAAGAAATTTTTACATGGGAAACAAAAAGAACACGATACAACTATAGAAACCGTGAAAGCATTGTTTTCAAACTTGAACAAACTTCAAATTGCTGATCTGGCATCAAAGCTAGAAGACGGAGAAGATAGGTACATCGATAAAAATCGTTTTGAGGAATATCTAAATAGCAAAGACAATGACATTTTTGATCCACTGAAAGAAGAGTTCAATCCTCAAACGATGAATCAGCCTCTTTCGCATTATTGGATAAGCTCTAGTCATAATACATATTTATTGGGCGATCAATTGTTATCACAATCAAGTGTTGAAATGTACTTAATCGCACTTCATAGAGGATGCCGCTGTGTTGAGATAGATATTTGGGACGGACCATCGGATCCCAGCCCTATCCCTTTGGTGAAACATGGGTGAGTTAATAATATATTTTGAGCCTAATTCTCGTCCTTATTTCTGAACACAAATCTAAACGTAACCACTTATAACAATGGATGTTGCTTAATTTTGCAGGCACAGTTTAACAAGCAGTATACCATTTGTAGACGTAATAGAAGCGATTGACTTTTTCCTACGAAACAATCCAGAAACATATCCAATTATTATTTCACTTGAAATTCAGTGCAGTATACCATATCAAGAGGCTATGGCAAGAGAATTGTTTGGAACCTTTGGCAAAAATCTATTTATTCCGACTCATCAAGAATTATTTGAAAAATTACCCTCTCCAGAAAGGTTAGTTATAATATTCATCACACTGCAAAATAGATTTCTTTTTTTCTCAACTTTCTTATTGATTTATACAGTATGAAAGGTAAAATTATCCTGAAAGGACATCGAGGTGACTTTATTGAAGATGATGTTGAATATCTTGATAATAGAATAGATGAGTCGGAGGACACAAAAGCATTACGAACTGAATTTGAGGTAAATGAACACATTTTCAACCTTGAAACGCAAAGGATATTGTTCTTCTAAAGATATAAGTCTCACAAACCTCATTTTTTGTTCTTTTTGACAACTCACATTATATATCAAACAGCCAAGCACAAGTGTAAAAATTTGTCAAACTTTATCTAGATTAATCTTTTTTCACGGGTCCAAATTCAAAGACTTATCTCAATCCAAAGAGAATCCATCATTTCAGATGCATTCATTTAGTGACAAACGATTTACCAAATTATGCAGTCGAAATACTAGAGATTGGATCAAATACAATCAAACACACATGTCACGGATATTCCCGGAAGGTATACGTGTGTTATCCTATAATTTCAACCCGATTGTTGGTTGGTCGGCAGGTTGTCAATTGATTGCATTGAATTTCCAAACAAGTGACTTTGATTTACGTTTGAACGATGGATTATTTCGAACCAACGGTAATTGTGGGTATTTATTGAAACCACAAAATATGCTTCAGGATATATATATAGAATCATTTTCAGAACCAATTTCGCTAGAGGTACATGTTTTATCAGCTTCTCGTCTCCCAAAACCAAGAGGACGTAAGAGAGGAGAATGTGTAGATCCTTATGTTCAAGTTACATTATGGGATGTGAATCCTCAAGATGGAAAAGAAATTAAAAAAAGTCATTATACGGATGTGAAGAAAAACAATGGTTTTTTTCCAATTTTTAATCCGGAAAGCTCAGTGTTTCGTTTTACAGTACAGAATCAAAATGTGGCAATGCTACAATTCTCTGTGTGGGATTTTGATAATACAAAAAGTGATGAATTTATAGGCGGTGCATCAATTCCAGTGTCTTGCATTCGTACTGGATTTAGAAGTGTCCAATTATTTGATGCCAACAATACTTTGAGTGGAGCCTTTGATTTTGCAAATCTACTTGTAGAAGTGGAAATGGAACGTACACAAGCTGAAATATAATAAAAATAGAATTGTAACTTACTACTATTCGACAACTGCAATGAATAAAAAAGGTCAAATAAAAATATAACATAACTCATTTTAGTACCCCATTAATTTTCCTATGGTAATTCCCCATCCACATTCCAATCAATCGGACTCAATCCTTTTTCTATCAAAGCTTCATTGGCCCGACTAAAACATTTAGATCCCAGGAACGGACTCTTTGTCTTAGTTGCACCCAAAGGACTTGGATGACTGGTGCAAATAACTGCATGTTTTTTACCACTGGGTCTAGAAAGGATCCTTTCGGCCTTTTTCGAAGCTGGTTTCCCCCATAATAAAAACACTAATCCATTTTTTCCCTCCTCCTCTTCATCGTTCGATTTCGTGTATTCATCATGAAGTAATTCAATCACATGGTCTGTGAATTGTTCCCAACCTTGTTTAGCATGGCTGTTAGCAACTCCTTTACGGACTGTTAGAACGGTATTTAGCAATAATACACCCTGTCTGGCCCATCGCTCCAAACATCCATGACTAGGATATGAGGGTGATGTGTTTTTTTTCTTATACGGATTGTTTACAGAGGTGGAGGTATTCGAATCTATTTGTTGATTGGTAGGTCCGAATGATACTTTATCATCATTGAGTAATTCTTTATAAATATTCCGTAAAGATGGTGGGATACGAACACCCTTTCGAACTGAAAAACAAAGTCCATGGCCTTGATCAGGACCATGTTATGGATCTTGCCCTACAATGACAACCTTGAGTTTGGAAAGGGGAGTTAAATTCAGACCAGAGAATACTTGATGTGGAGGTGGATAAATAGTTTTTGTTTTTCTAACCGTAGGGAAATTGATACAGTTGAAAAGAAGAATTAAACGAAAGGAATGAATGATTTTCTAAATATAGAACATATTCTGAGGATCGTACCTTTCATTTGCTACAAATTTGGCTAGTTTGTAAAACCATAATCCATTTCGTTGGAGACGAGGAATAAGCTCATTATGCCAGTTTCGTACATGATTCATTTTGGGTGGTAGAGAAGAAGAGGAATTTTCAGATTCATCCTCTATCTGATTTGTTTCACAAGGATATTCTTGATTCAAATACGATAAAAGTTCTTTTACTTCAGGCGAATCGAATTTTGATTTAGAACTGAATGGATTTGGATTGGGACTCAGTGTGACTCGTTGTGTGGAAGTGGAAACATCTGGAGTTGTTTTGATTCGTTTACTTTGAGGTTCTTGTAGATTGGACGTGTTATCTGGTTTAGATTTTTTTAACTTTTTGGGTGAAAAGAAGGATGTGATCATTATTGTATTTTAGTCTTTATTCATTCGATGTTTGCGCTTTTGTGGATCATAAAAATATGTTGATACCAGTTGAAAAATTATGTGTTGCAATTTCTTTGGAAATGACAATTTGGGCTATATTCCAAATCGCGCCAAAATAGAGTCACAAATAATTCCTATGATTTATGATAGGTTCTAAATACTCAATGCATTGCTACATACCAAGTGAAATAAAGTCTATTTAAGTTAGCTAATCTACTACATATTATGTATTAGGGCAGAGTTCACAACCCCGGGCACTATAGTGTGTAATAGTGTGATTATCTAACAACCTTTTTAGTTATTTCCCATCTGCTGTGCTCTCAATCATTTGATATCCTGAGTGATGTAGCCAATACGAAGAAAAATGAATAAAACCACGTGATATATCCGTGCATTTTATGAAAAGGATTCCGTTCGGCATTTTCGACATCATTCAGCCACTTCATACGTAAACATTAGACCATCATGCAGCACCTATCACAGTTTCTCATCTTGTTCGCACTTCCCCTCCTTTCCTCCGCCTTCACTTCACCCATTACCCAATCGTTTTTCAGCAAACACCAAAGCAGTTTAAGCTTGTCCTCGCAACGTCAATATTTTGAATCCCCTGAATCGTCCACTTCCTTAATTCAAGAATTCGCTCTTTATTCTCAACTCGAAGAACTCACTGACCTCGCCTCGAACCCACTCCCAGGACGTCCAGATGGAATAGTTACTATATGCAAATTTTCATCTCTAAGTCGACCTGAATGTCAAGAAACGGAATTGGAATATGAACGTCTGTCACGTCTTCACCCCGACACCTTGTTTTTACGTTGTTTTGAAGAATACGAAGATGCTCATCTTTTAATCTCACAAGCAAAGGTCACTGCACTCCCCACCTTTGATATTTTTTACAAAAACAAACGTGTGGGTAGGATTGAAGGTAATCAGTATACAGAAGTGGAGGATTATATTAAACGATATGGATTTATGAATACTAAGTTGGATTTGTTTTCGGAGGAAGCTAAAAATGCTCAAGAGTTAAAATGGGGTGATGGTAAAAAGAAAGATTACAGTGCCACTCCTAGGACTACCAATAGATTCTTTCCTGGATATGATTATAATACCAAAAAAGGATTTTTTGATGCTCAGGCTGACAAAGCTATGCAGGATTTTGAGGGCATGTATGAAAACTGGACTCCACCGGTAGATGATGATGATAAAAAGAAATAAATTTGAGGATTCAATACTAGAACCTGTATGAACTGTAGATTCATTCTATGTTTACTGATTGTAGACTTTTGAATGGAAAACAAGGATAAGAGTGTTTTTGTTGTTCATAAGTTTACAAAATTTAATTCATTCAGTATAGCCATGTATTTAGATCAATTTTAATTTATCATATGACTAATGACAAGACTAATGACATTCATACTGTGTTATTTATGAGCAACAAATATAATTTACAAATTTAAGAATTTCCAATCACCTGTATCGTCTTCGTCATAAGAAACCCTTTCCATATCCAACATTCAATTAAGTTTTTTTTTCATCAATAATATCTCCTCTTCTTCTTCCTTCTTTTTGGAAGTCACAGTCTTTTCCTTCCTACTCTCCACAATATCATATCCCAAACCCTGATACAACTGTACAGCACTATCATTCTCCTTTCGTACCTTTAAATATACATAATCCAATCCCCAATAAGTTTGACAAATATCTTCACAATTCTGAATCAATGATGTAGCAATCCCCTTTCGTTGATATTTGGCATCAATGGCTAAATTACACATGTAAGGTCTGGGAGGAGGTGGAACAGTGGATCCTGTTTTGGATGTCATGGGTGGTATATTCTCAATAGGACGATTATCTAATTCGGCGAATCCAATCACTTGGCCATTGCTTTGAAGTCCTGCCATGAGCATAATGCGTGATTTTTTACTAGTGGATTGATTCATGTTGTTACGAGGGAAGGTGGATTCAAGGCTTAACAAAGTTTTTAGTCGTTCGATTTGAAGTGTGAAAAAATTGGTATTTTCTCCAAAAAATCCATTTGTGAGTATATCTGCAGCTTTTCCAAGGTCTAATGATATGATATGCAATATGTATTTAGTATAAAAAAAAATTGAAATAAATTAATGAAATGGAATAAAAATCTAGAATGGATCCTTACCTGCAAAATCAGCTTCTCGCAAAAAATACCAATTTGGAGTTGGTGGTTGGGTATCTTGGTTGGTTTGCATGTCTTCCATTCCCAGCTGTGTGTTAGAAAATAATAGCATTGGGATATGTCTTAAATGTGAAGTAGGAAAGTGTTGATGGTTGGGTGTATGTTTAATCAATCTTAGTCTTGGAGAATAGGTATGTCTAATTGAAAATGATGTAGCAAACCCCAAAACGATATATAACATCAATGCGATGCATCTTTTGCGTGCATCAAGAATATAACTCATGTTTCTTGTTTGTTTGCTGTGAATTGGCGACTACCTGAAAAATTCGTTTGATGTGGTTTCTGTTTCTTCGCGTTGTTTTACTTTGCTTGGTTGCAATGGAATTGTTTCGACAAGTTGGTGCTGAGCATTTAATAAAATAATTGCTTCATTGTTTCTTGTGTATATTAATTTTGGTTCGTGTCCTGCTTGATTTTGTGTGACGTGTCTATGACGTAACATTTCGTAAATTCTGCGTGCGATCGTAGATTCAAATTACGTCAAGGAATAATCAAGAATCAATCAACAAAAACAATCACATCCCATATAAAAAAAGGCGGCAACCAAACATTAAATCACATGAGTCGTCGTAAAGAAACAATACGAATCTCATTGGGACCATCCGCTAATGCCATCTCTTCCCATTTGTGCAACCTAGAAGGTTTTGCTTGTACGAACGCCCAATTTCATCCAAAGGATACCAAATCACCTCTCTGTGATCCCATTGTCACTCATCGGTCCATTAGAGATCCATCCTTTTCAAATAATAATTATGTACATGTTTCAAGAACTTTATTCATTGATACTCAGGATGGGTTTGGAGCTTCTCCACGATTGCTATCTCCGCAAGAGAATCATGGATCGATAAAGGATGTCATTACTTGGAATGGAAATATACAACTGTATGAACCCGGTAGTAAAAACAGCAGTAATCAGGAGGGGGGATCTGAGGAACTACCGCAATCACAGAAAGAACGTGTTTCATCACATGATAACGAATCATCAATCACAGGAATTGTTGCATCAATTTCATCAATCATCTCATATATTATCCCAACAAACCAATCGATATAATTGTCCAATCGATGAAACTATATCCAATCAATCCTCACGCCACATGAATTGGGACGATATGGACGAGGAGGAGGAAGAGGAAGAAGAGGAATATTCTCCTTATGATCAAGAGCGAAAGCGCTTACAACAGACTCAACAAAAAGCATATGAAATCTATAATACTCATACACATACGAGTGATCTATTTCAACAACTTTATCAATCTGATCATATATTCTCTTGGTATGATTATTTATTACCACCCCTCCCTCCCTCCAACCCCTCTATGGTATCCTTACCTCTCTTTACCAATCAAAGTGATAATGATTCAAAATATCCTTCTTGGGATTCCTTTCATTCTGGATATGATCAAATGGATTATGTAACACGCCATTGGAGAAATGAAATCTTAACCGAACGACTTCGTAAGCTTCTAGAAGAGACGGATTATTTGAGTGGTGTTCAAATCATGGCAGACGGATGTGGTATGGGAATGTATGCAGGTCTAAATACGTTTTTATTACAGGAATTACAAGAGGAATGCAAATCAGTGAAAACATTTTCCATCCTTACAAACGATAATTATGATGTACAAGATAAAGATTCGAGACGGAATGCTTTTTATGAATTTCGTAAATCTATGAATAATGCACTGAGCTTACATGGTCTTTGTACCAATTCTCATGTTACTCTACCCTTGCATTTATCGCAATGTGGATCCGCTATGTTTCCAACTTCCGAATTGGAGGATGCGCGTGATTTAGACGCATCTACTCCAAAGGAATCCTCCACCACAAGATTATCATCCTCACCCTCCACTTTATTCCAAAGTACAGCTAGTGCTGCCTTGGCATTGGAGTGTGCTACACTACCCTATCGATTGTCGAAATCAACATCATCTTTTCCCATTGCAATGGCAGGATCTTCCATCGTTGCCGATCCATACGCTACCACAGATCGGATGAATTTTTCGGAATTTGTAACGGCACTTAAACCTACGAATCGTCACTCAATTTTATCCTTGGATGGGTGTTTCAATGTAAAAAGTTCGGACCAGGAGAAGGATGACTTAGAAGAATTATTAATGAAGGGGATGGAAATCTATTCAGAGGATAATGATGTAAGAATGAGACATGAGTTAAATCCAACCTTTCCTGGAACTTGGATGAAAAACAACACCTTTGTTGATTTTTCTTCTATAGTAGATGATCCCACTTCCTTCATAGGTCATGATTATTTTGCCCTTAGTTCTTCTCTTCGTCCACCTACTTCCATTCTTCTATCCAATAAAACACCTTCTTCTAAATTTACGAACTCATTGATTCAAGGATTGATTTATCGTGGTCGTTCACCTCAATACATCCGTTCTTTACCTGACCGTATATCTACCTGTATAGTCCCTTCTTCCGTTTCATATCTAACTCAATTTGGAGGATATTGGAATTCTATTTGGAATGATCCATTCAATACATCTCATACAAACAAAAATCCACTCTCCTGGTCTCTATTATCAAATTCTACAAAAAGCCATACAAAGATCAATTCTTGTACACAACACTTATCTCAAGCATTGAAAGGAAATTCGGGAAAAACGAAATTCCAAACACAGAATTGGAAGGCCTTTTATAAATTATCAGTTCAAAAACAAGAATTACCAGAAGAAGAGGATTGTTTAGAAGTTTTGGAATATTTTAATGATTTGGGTACTTTATACGAGCCTTTTGATTTTGAAGAAGAAGAGGATTATTTTGATTTGGAAGATTGATGCAAGTTGAGATTCATGGTTTGCTATGCATACATAATCGATATGGATATATATTTTGAATGAATTGATAATGAAAATCGGTTCAATTTAGAGTGTAAATAAAAATCAATAATGCTATGTAAAATTGAAGAAATACAATTCATAAGTTGTTCCTTTATTTCTGCTCTTGATTTAATTGTGAAAGATAAATTATCCCATCGTCTCACCGTTCTAGAATTGTATAGAATTGACACGTGCTGTGCCAATCATCCTTTCCTACGTAACACGGCATAATTTTCAATTTGCATCCATGATTTGTTTGCGATTACCTTTCCAGAGGAAATTCTTTCGAACAAGGAACCACTCTTGTGGGCTTCATCTATTTTCAAGGAGCTCTATAAATGATGTATCATCAAGAAAGATGTCCAGAAGATATTTTGGAGCACTCCAAAGTCCTACTCAAAAAGACATTGACTATTTTGAATCGATACTCAATCGAAAAGGGAGCATCCTGACGAGCCCTTCGGATTTGGAGGCCTACAATCATGATTGGACAAATTTGTACAAGGGGGATGCCAGCATAGTACTCAAACCCAAAACTAAAAGTGAATTATCTCAAATTGTACATTATTGCAATCAAAATAAAATTGGTATAGTGCCTCAGGGTGGAAACACCGGCCTTGTCGGGGGATCGATTCCTACCTCCTCTACTCAAATCATCATCTCTACTTCCAATCTCAATCGAATTCATGACTTTGATGAATGGAATGGGATGGTTACATGTGATGCTGGTTGTATTTTGTCGGATCTTCAATCCTATGTTTCAGAAAGAAACCATATGGTCCCATTGGATATTGGTGCCAAAGGAAGTTGTCAGATTGGAGGGAATGTAAGTACCAATGCTGGAGGACAATATTATTATCGATTTGGATCCTTGAAAGAATCTATTTTGGGAATAGAAGTTGTATTACCCAATGGGTCTATTTTGGATTTAATGAATTGGAATAGAAAGGATAATACTGGATATGATCTGAAACAATTATTCATTGGGGCTGAAGGAACCTTGGGTACGTCAATAGGAGATTAAAGCGGAAGGAAATAGTCCCAATATGTTATTCATTTTATATGCCTTTTTTATTTTCGTCCCCTCCATATTCATAGGCATCATTACCAAAGTTGTCATGAGTTGTCCTCCTCTACCAAAGTCTAAACATGTTGCCTTGTTAGGACTGGACTCTATGAAAGACGTTTTATCCGTATTAAAGTTAGCGAAACAGGAATTAGGAGAAATATTATCGGCATTGGAATTAATGGATCAGGCTATTCTCAATCTTGTTGGACGACAATACTCTATTCCAATTCAAAACTCTCAGGATGAAAATTTTCCATTTACCATCTTGGTAGAGACACAGGGATCCAATCGTATTCATGACGCTGAAAAAGTAGAATCATTTTTAGAATTATGTATGGAAAGGGAATATGTGAAGGATGGGATATTATGTCAAGATGAATCTCAAGCAGAAGAAATGTAAGTAGAATGCTGAAAAATGAATAATCTATCTGTATAAAGTCTCACAAAAAAGGATTCTGCTTTAGTTGGAGGATTCGTGAATCATGTAATCCAATCATCAAAGATCAGGGATACGTCTATAAATATGATGTGACTGTCCCTATTCCAGAATATAATACTCTTGCAGAAGAAGTAAAAGATCTGCTTTCCGCATCTCAGTATCCCAATGCTATTACTGTTATTTGGGGACATGTACTAGATGGGAATGTTCATCTAAACATAGTTATTCCTGGGAAATTTGATTTTGATCCTAAGTTTTCAGAATGGTTGGAACAAAGTGTTTATAAACGAGTGATTCAAATGAAGGGGTCAATATCGGCGGAGCATGGAATAGGTCAAAGCAAACGACAATATTTGAATATGCAAAAAGATGAGGAGACTTTGGATTGGATGCATCAAGTGAAGCATATGTTCGATCCTAATGGAATCATGAATCCAGGAAAATATTTACCAGAACGGACGTGATACTCTATCTTTAATCTTACTTCGAATAATCTTTCTATCATTTCATTCTCAATATAATGTCAAGTAAAAGATTACAAAAGTTATTTTTGTTCATTTTCACTCATGTATTTAATTTAAATCAAGATTATTTCACATTGATCAGATCAACTATTACTCTTACATTGACTGAAAGAGAAAGAAAATCATTTCAATCATGGTCACAAACTCATTAAATTGGAACCCATTAATATATTTTGCAAAATCAATACATAAAAGTTGGTCTTGGATTCAGTTCAAATGGATTCACTTTCACACTAAAATCGGGCCCAGAAGGAATATCCAGGCATCCTGGAACAAATTGAATATGCCCCTCAAAGCATCCACCCTCAGGCATCTCACCTGAACATGATTGATATTTAAAAACACCTTCTTCCAGAGAATTTGCTAGTGACCTTTCCTTGAACCCTCCCTCACATAATATAGGATACAGACCAATCACACCATTTCCATTTACACTATCTACATTGCCTGTTTTATAATCCTTTATCCTCCAGTGACGAGAAAGTAATTGACAAGATTGGAATCCACGTTCATCTTCGGACATGTATCCATCTTCTCCTGGAGTCAAAAGACGGATACGGAAGCAATATACAAAGGAAAAGCGATTTCTACCCTGAGGTGCATAGACTGCACTTGCAACGACTTCTACTCCTCTTGTCACGGCTCGACTTACAACAGCAGCGCTTTCCGACACACTTTCTATTGTTTCATTTTGATGGGCACTGTATGGAAGGGTTGGAAAGAGAGAAATTGCAGTAGGATCTCTTGCTTCTGATCCTTGAACATCAACTCGATAAACACCATTCGTTAAACGTTGCGCGTATTCCTCTAGCCATGTTAAAAAATCATCAGGGCGTGGTTCACGGCGAGCAGAGAAGGATGATCTTTGAGATGGTTTATCTAGAAGGACTACATTTTCAGATCCAGGTGAGGGTTCCCAAAACAATCCACCTGTAGTATAATTCATACAAATATACCTATCCATGCCTTGAGCATGGGCGATCAAATCTTGTGCAACGCACATCCTTGATGACTGCATATTAAAGGGATTCGTCAAAAACATACAAAAGTAAACACCATAGGCATGATAAGCTCCCAGCATACCGTCAAAGGGACAAGAAGAATTCTGTCCTGAAGTAAAGGAATATATGGCAAGAAGAACCATACGACATGCATAATTCATAGGGACCTCATCATTGTCAAGGGTGCCAATTTGGTCCATCTTATTGCGCAGGGTTTCTATTTTTGCTTCAGCCAAAGAATCTCTGATTCTTTTTCCTACATCTTTTGCTATATCATCTGAATCGCACCATAGAAGAAATGTACGCCAGAACTTAGCTGCTCTCAAAAAATAAGGAGCCATTAGGATAGGTGGTTGCATCATATTTGACTGGTAGGAGGAAGATGCATTCAAATTGAGAAAACTCTGAGAAAAAGAAGTATATTGGGATTTTTTTCTAGACCATATTTCTTTGATGTCCTTTCCTTTAAAAACTTGTTTGCTGATTTTTAGCCATTGTTTCCAAACTGCGAAAGAAGCAGGATAGTTCACTATTGACGTTGACGTAGCAGAAATTTCTAGCAGAAAATTATCTTTTGTTGGATCAATGCCAAATATAGAGAGTGCACCAGGATCTGGATTAGATGCAACATTTATACTTTGATTCCATTGATATATGGAAGAATTATCTGCATTAATCCCAAAATCTGCTTGAAGAAAAATCTTCCACAACGTCTCGGATTCTAACATTTTTAATGAAGAAATGATGATCGTTCATGAGTTGCTTATCTCTGCATAAAAATCATTCTCGGGATTCTATTCTCATTCATAACTCACCTGTTTCATGATGTAGTAGATTATGACATTGTTTGTTGGAAGCTCGGAGTGATAACAAATCGAAGGCATTTAAACACGGACATAAGTGAAACAGAAAAGCAGATGAAGGGATTTCAAATAATCGAATTGATTGCTGATTTTTATTCAACAAATTTGGTTTGTTGACGCTTTGATCAGAGTTGACGTTATCTAACGATTTTGTTATGTTGCTCTGTGCCATCGTTTTCAAATTGTGTTCTTCTTAGGCTATTAAAATTCTTAATTTTTCATTCAGCAGCTGATTTGAAAGATATGAAGGCTTTTTAATTTTAGGCCTACGATGTGCAGCTTTTTTTGTGTAGTTTGAATATCTTCTCTAGATTTAAGGCACCTCTTTCTCTAGAGAGAAATGAGTGTAAACATCATAATAACAAGCTTTCGAGCAAACAAAATTTATTTTTGAGATCCTAAAATCTGAGAGATTATTCATACAGAGTTTCTCTGAGATAATTCTGTCTAATGTGCAAACTTGACTTAATTTAAAGCTCTCTTTTAGTGATGAATCAGAATTCGAGCGACAAAAGAGGTTTGCATTAGATATTATAAAATGATTCTATATTTGAATGGTATTTCTCATTTGCACAGTTCTGCAAGAAATACTAAGGATTTAAAATGGAGAGATTTCATAGACGTGTTTCGGTATTACATGTCCAAAAGGAAAACTTTGATGGGAAATTGCACATTTTTTCGCTAATTTCTTGTAAGAAACTCTTTCTTCGCATCCCGAAATTGACCGACTCCTCGTATTTTAGAACGGCTGACCAATAAACAAGAGTAAAAATTTTGTTTCCGCATTAAAAATACCTTTTTAAGAGCAACGGTAACCCTATCTCCAATCCTTAAAGACATGATCATGTTATAGTAACTCGGATTACCCTGCTTAATAGTGTGGTGTTGCAGTATAGCATCGTACTTAGAGTTAACATCAATGATAACATTTTGTCTTGTGATATCTTTGACAAGACCATGTGTTAAGCTTTCCGTGTCATAACTTAGTGGTTTCCTTTTTGTTTCAACTTTGACGTTTCCATTTTCTTGTTTCACGCCAACATATTTTGTCTCTTGTTCGGATAAGTTTTTTTGTTTTCCTTGCTCATCTACGCTTCGAATAACATCTTCTAATGTAACGTATACTTTTGAATCAGACATATCATTTTTTATAATTACCGATGCTATTTTCACTCGAACTTTATCACCGATTTTTGAAACGTAGCATCGATCATTCAAGACTATACTGTCTCGATTCAAGATTGCGTAGCATCCACAATTGATATCAATATAGACAAATTGGTCTTGGATATAGGATATTGTTCCTTCGTAGAGATCATCCTTTTTCATTGCTTGTATGGAAAACTGAGGTACATGACAGGTAACACAGAATTTCTTGTCTTCATTGTTAATGCTCCATATTAGTAAATTTGAGATATACGGTTGATTCTCATTGAGTGCGGGCAAAATATTTTTGGCCCATTTCATGGGGCAAAGTGCAACCACACCACCAATATCAAATAGCAAACCTTCTGAAGTTAATTCGATTGCAGTCCCATAATGGAAAGAACCTACTTTCAATTCATTGATGTAGCCGGGCTCTGAATCATTTTTTGAATCACAATTTTCAGGTGTGATCAACTGTTCTTGATGTGGTTTCCTGTCGGCAAGTGAACTCGGTGATATGTTTTCTTTTTTAATCAAAGCACCCCCTTTATCATTTTGAGAATCTACAAGAACCTGTTCCTTTTTGTAATTTTTATTTGCATCGTTTTTAGTTAAATTTTCATCATTACAAGATACCATGTCCAATTGGGGTTCTAGTTTTTTTCCATTTTTTCTTGAGGATGTAGTACTATCGTCACTAAAGAGTTCCTCTTCTGATGCAGTTGTCATTTGATCAAGAAATTTGAAGCATAGTTGAAAAGTGATTCGTTTACATTTATCGTCTTCGTCAAGACATTCTCCAAAATAGGACGGTAAAGTGCTGAAGCTGTATATATCTCCTCTCTCACTTCGCAGACAAATTTCAGGCGGGAAGTGGTTGGGTTGCAACAGTTCCACAAATTTTCGACGTTGCTCTGTTGTGAATAATGATCTTGGGATTACATTGCATATCACGTATTCGATTTTCTGCAGTAGATGCCGTTGACCACCCTCTTCATAGTCTTCTGAGTGTGGTTTATAGTTGAATACATTTGCTAATTTTGTGAGTTGAAAGGGTCCGTTCACCTTTTTATCTTGAAAATCGAATTTAACATAAAGGCGAGGGTTTGCCATTTGGAAGAAGAGTATCAGGGAATTTTTTCACCCGCTGGTTGTCGTTTATATTTATTTGTAACAATAAGCTTTCCTTTGAGATGACTTTTTGCTTGAAAGGTTCATTAACAGATGTTAGCCTTCAAAATGTATAACGTTTTCTATGAATTGTTTATTATGTAAATAGTTTTAAATAGTTTTGAATTCTATTCTGACAATTTTTAGAGAGTTAGAAATTTCCATCTTGTTCTCGATACAGATATTAACTCTAAGTAAGATATACTGAACTCAATTGTTTAGATAGATGTATGCAGCTCTTCAGAACTATCACCATCCTCCACAAATTTGATTGGCTAAAATTATCTTTCAATCAATTCTATTTAGTGGAATGAATTTTTTTTACAGCACTACTTTGAGATATATTAGATGAGATAGATATACTGATTAGATTATAGTTATATCTAGTCCACTAATATATATCCACATACACATATATACTATCTCCTTGACATGCATATGTCTTCTAATCTGGAAATTTGGTATATTTGAAATGAACCTTTCCACAATAAGTTGTTTCAAGAATTTAATCTACAAGCCTTCTATAAGCGTTCTACACAAGTTCAATAAAGTACGTTGAACAATCAGAATTCAGTCTGCCACATGTAATGCACGTACGTAAGAGAAAGAAACCGTGCCCATTTAGTTCGCGAGTTTGTACGGTAGACGAAAAGATACCCCTCGAAGCCATCAAAATCATCCAGAAGCGTTTTGTTTCATAAATTTTGTAATTCACCGGATCCTAAGGTGTCAATCCAAAAAAATTATTGAGTGTCAACTCTTACTGACTTAGGCTAACTAGTATTACCAACAAACAACAGAAAAATCATGGACGTCTTCGGAGTAACTGAAGGTGGATCTTATGCGATCCTATATTGTGTAATGGTCACATTCACCATCTTAGCATTTGTTGCATCATCTTATATTCCGGTACCCGAAGTATTGACAAAATTTCTTGTCGCATCTTCCGGTTCTACAACTGTGAAAAGCGATGATAAAGGAGACTTTTTTCTGAGTGCAAGAAACTCTGCAAATGGTAAGAAAGTAGAGCTATAAATGATGCTCTTTATTTTTTGTAACTCATTTTTCCCTCTCTTTTGTAGCACGTACTATTGCCCTAAGTTATTTCGCAGGAGGAATGGGAGCTTGGGTAGTTTATGCCACATCTGAAATGGGAGCTAATCCTCAACTTTCCTGGCTTGGTATTATTGGATACAGTTCTGCAAGTGCATTCCCTGCTTTCGTTATCGCTCTCATTGGGCCAAAAGTAAGAGAAATGTCTGGAGAAAATGCTTTCACAGCTATTGATTTTGCTATGTCTCGTTATGGAAGGGTTATGCAGCTACTCGTTGCATGTGTCAGCGTCTTCTACATGGTGAGCCAGTGAAAAACATTGATTCCTGTGACAGTTCATAAATTCCATTATATGATTCTCATTTATTATATGTTGCGGTTACATACAATTATGAATAGTTTATCTATATTGTGGCAGAGTTGACTTCCATTGCAAACGTATACGCTCTTCTTGTCAACAAGTCAACTTTTGGTGGTGAAAATTTCCAGTACACTACCCACATTGCTGTTGCAGTTGTTATTTTTACAATTTTTTACACAAGTGTTGGAGGACTACCTGCCTCTATTGTTACTGATAAGGTACAAGCATTTGTTGTGATGGCGCTTGTTATTCTTCTCTTCTTTGCTGTCGTTCTTGAACCAGACAACAGAATTACACCTGCCGAGTATAGTCAGGCAAGTAACGCCACTGTTGATGGACTTATGGCATGGGTCACATTAGTAATTGCAATCTTATGCGCTGAACTATTCAACCAATCGAGTTGGCAACGTGTTTGGGCAGCCGAAGATATGAAAGCTTTGCGCCGTGGATACCTCTATGCAATTCCACTTATTTTCTTCACTATGGTTTTCTTTGGAATTATGGGTATGATTGCGTGTAAGTCCTTATATACCTTGTAACCAGTTCCCACTGTCAACTTTTGTTGGATTCAATCTAAACTTTCGACTCTGACCTTTTTTTAAAAATACGTGCAATTATAGATGCAAAAGATCCAGAGAGTTACGATACTTTTGTAAAGCTCGCGTACCTTTCTTTTTTTGATCTTCTTGAGCCTTTGGCTGCAGGATGGCATGTTCTGGTACTCATTCTGGTCACTGCTTTTTGTGCATCAAGTATTGACTCTCTGCAAGTTGGAATTGTCGGTGTCTTTAACAAGGACATCCTCAGATTTACATCTTCTGGTAGTGCTGGAAAATGGATTAGTCGCCTGCTTCTTGTTGCAGTCAATGTCCCAGCAGTCATTATGAGTACTAAGCGTTTTGACGTTATTCCTCTCTTCCTCGTTGCAGATTTGGTTTGTGCTACAACAGTTTTTCCTCTTTTCCTTGGTCTTATCACAGAGGACATGGGATTTATCAAAGCACCCACTGGTAAGTTTTTAGGATTATTGGATCTATTGTTTCAAGCTGAAAAGTAACTCATATTTTCTTCTCTTATAGAACTTGGATCTTTCTTGGGAGCAATCTGCGCCATTGGAGCTGTTTTGGTAAACGGTAAAATTCTCAACTTTACTGAAGCTACGAACTTTATGGGAGAGGTTATCGCAAAAGGACCATTCTCATATTTTTGGTTGACCAATGGAGACATTTGTGCTCTTTGTGGACCCAAAACGATGATTACCTTTATCGTTACACCTTTGGTGGGAGCATTTTTTACGTTTTTCTTTTCCGCTATCGATGTCGCTGTCAGGGGAGATGCCGCAAGGAAGCCATTGTTCGGTCTTGGACTTGATGACACAATTGCAGACAACAAAGATATTGAAGACGTTGAGTCTGACCCTGCAAAAGATACTGATGATGTTCATACCAGCAAAGAATAAGTTGTTTACAAGAAAAGATTAGCGTTCGAAGTGCAGTGATGTGACTAGTTCACATGATCGAAATGATGTTTATACATGCTTTAATCTGTTTGTCCTTTACAATGGAATTGAATGTAGTCTACGAGAGCCCTTACCATCTGGCTGAGAATTATTCCTTTGGCATAAATTTTATGTATGTCAGAGAGATAAATCGTTTGAACCTGATCACGTTAATTCGTGCGAAGGAAAGTCTGCATAGCAGTTTTAAATGTTTTTCGTTTTTATCATCATAAGTTTCTCTTTAATTTTATAATGATAACTGCTGTTAAAGAAATGTACTGACAAAATATGCTTTCATTTGAGAATTGTTTACATAATTTCGGTGAAAGGAAAAAATACTCGTTTTTGTACTACATCAGAATAAATGAATTTGCTAAACTTTTCACACCTCTATTTTCTACATCGACAATATTGAAGATTATAATAATAAAAGACAACTTTTTATTTTTCTGTGACTTTGGTGGTAGAGAGAGCAATTTCTTTATCTCTTAGGAATGAATCTATAATAAAGGCTTCAAAACATTTTAATGATTGCTGCCTATCAATGCACAAAAGTAATAATTGACAAATGCTTCATCTCTAGAAAAAAAGAATCTAAATAGTTTCGAATAGTCATGGAAATATTTTACGTAAAAAAACTTTTTAGACTATATCGATTTTCAAGACATAAAAAATTGTCAAGGCATCTTTGCATTTAGATTTTTCCAAACCATTCCGGCCATAAGATCTTTGGATTTAACGTTCCTAGTGAAAAAGTCACCAACTGTAACCCCACCAAAAAACGGAAGTTGCGTTACTCCGCCTTTAGGGCCGATAGGAATTATTAGAACTTCGACAGAGGGCCCATCAAAAGGTTTGTATCTTTTCCCCTTTTGCAGATTGACAGCAATAGATTTTGCTAGATGCTTCCCCTGCTCACCAGCCCAATATCCCATTTTGGGGGTTGGGTGATTTGAGGCGTCGCCAAGAACAAACACTTGTTTATACTTCTCATCTCGGTGGTCAACTTCCATTGTCTCTTTAACTTTGATATATTTACCCTCCAAACAGGTCGTATCATTCATTAGACCAACGTTTGGCTTCATTCCAACACACACAATTCGTGCATCAGATTCAATGGTCAGTCCTTTCTCTGTAACATTGCTTCTAGTTCCGAATTCATGCGATAAAATTTTCTCGTGAAAACGTTCACCTAAAAATAGCTCAACTCCACACTTTTTCAATTTTTGCTCCAACCGTTTCTTCATCTTTGGAACATTTTGGTTGGAAAGAAGATCGGTATTTCCATCCATTAGCATAATTTTTTTATTGGGGTAGAATGATTTCAATTCACCTGCCATTTCTATACCTACAGCTCCACCACCAATAATCAAAATACGGTCAGCGTTCTTGATATTTTCGGTTGTTTGTATCATAACTTTCTCCATTACTTTAGAATCAGTAGATGAAGGCTTAATGGGAGAAGGATATGAGCTTCCTGTAGCAATGACTAGATAATCATATTTAATACTTTCTGGTTCATCTTGAGAGTTTAAAATTGATTGGGTGTAGTTTACCGTCCTCCTATCATAATCGATGCTAGTGACGGTAGCGCGTTTCAGTTGCACATTATTTTGAAATGCAAAATCAAGCGGGACAAATAATTTTTGGATATAAGCTTTGTCAACCATTGCTCTTAGTGATCCAAATACATGAAAGTAAAAATTTTGCTTCTCGATCACAGTTACCTTTGCTTCGGAGGCTGGGAGAAGTTTTGAAAGTGTTTGAGCAAATGCAACCCCCCCAGGACCTGCGCCTATTACTACAATACTTTTCATTTCTGGTATGTTATTTCTTGTAGTAAAATGTTCAGAGAATTTATATTTAGGTATCTTATTTTGTGAGCAGTGATGTTTAAATGAAGCATTGAATTATAAATTAAATAAAGGAAAAAAGGTAGACTCCGATATAGAGTCTACTTACGAAAGGCAATTTTCCTAAATGTTTGGTTGAGTAGATGCTGTATCTCTTTCCATGGGTACGGTACCTTGGGTCAGGCAAGTACCACGCTGAGGAAGTGTTCATCCGTAGTCTGTCACAGAGCATTGCCTAAGAAGACAACACTATAAATATATCATTACAAACAAACGGTACCTTGAAACCAAAAGCACAATCAAGGTACCTTCGTCCACGTACGATCCTACCAGGGAGGTACCAAGAAGATACCTTTTTGGTTCCCACTATTAAGATTCAGAAAATCTGCTGCACTTTAACATGATTCAATATCGTGGAGAGAGTGTAATCTATCTCGGAATATAAATGACGGACATTAAACCCATGCAGTCATCATGTCAAAAATTCAACTGGAAGACTCTAACGAGACGTTAGAAAGTTGGTTGTCAGGAAAAGTCCGAATTAATAGCACTTCCCTTTTGGATTCGCTTGATGAACTAGGTGCTAATCAACCTATCGATCTCCTTGACTTGACAGACGAAGATATATCAAACTTTCAGCCTCCTTTTCTCAAGAAGCTCGAATTTATCCGATTCAAAAGAGGAATATCGTTACTCAAACAAACAGCTGGAAATGACATAAAAGTAGATCAACTCGACTCAACAGATATTGTTATTGCAAGCGCCACTGTAATTCAAGAAAGTTTTAGCGAGCTATCTTCAGATGAGGACTTCATTACCTCCGAAGGAAACACATATCAGCGTCCACCAATTCCCCTTTTATGTGTTGAAGATGGATGTGATGGGATATTGTCATCAAAACTTGGTAAAAGAAAAACTAAGTATCTAACAACATTGGATGGCCCAGATTTCCGATGGATTATATCATGCTCCAACTGCTCTAGTAAATGGCACTCTTGCCATTTCCTTTGTGGTCATATGCAAAAAATATCATACATTGGTTCTAGTGAAATCATTCGTCATGAACAAGGGCGATATAATCGGTGGCAGAAAAAAATCAAGCCACCTTGTTCAAAAAACCCTAGAGGAGAAACTATAAAATTAAGTTATCAAAAACAAAAAAACAACCAAAAAATAAAAAAGAATGAGCACAATGAATCAAACCATCATCATTTCAATTCTAACGCTAACAATTCTACTCAAAGAAGCAGTTCTTCCAATTCTGTCTCAGTTGAACATCAATCTATGAATCCTAAAAATGAAGAATTTGATAGTGAATTCCATGCAATAATGTCATCAATGGACGAGGGAAATTTGGATTTCAGCGATTTTGACGCAAATGAATCAGTTCCTCCTGTTACATGCAATTCAAATGTGGATTTCAACAAGTTCAACAAGTCTAACGAAGAACCCGCGAGGAAGCGTGCAAAAGGGATATCTATACCTACTAGTTCCAATGATACCTCTGGACAAGAAATAGATCAATTGTGTGATGATGTTGTTGTCAAATGCCTGTTAGATGGCTGCAATAAGTAAAAAGTCTTAAAAATAATTTTAAAGCTTATGAACTTTTTATTGTCGAACACATAATTACGCATACAAGCAAATATGCCGTTAACGAAATTAACAGCTTTCTTCCATCCGAATCTTCTTAAGTTATGACATGGTAATTTTGTGATTGCATGCAGATTTTATTTTGAATTTTCATCCCCAAAACAATCAAAAATCTATTTCAGAAATCCATTATTTTCACTGCACAGAAATTTTACTTCAATGAGCATATGTTCAAAAAGTGTTCACGATTCTTCACGATTCTTCGTGTGATTTTCGTACGCACTTACCTCTTAATTAAACGTGATGGAAGATTCTTTGAAAAAATGTACAGAAATCTCACGATAAGGAATTCTTTTTTCTTTTAGGCATGAAATGTCATTAGAGTGAGAGCATGTTTGTCGTATTAGAAAGTTTTGAGATATAGATATGGTAATTTAGTCTCGGCATCTTTATTTTTGAACATTGAAGACGTCTATTTTAATGTTCCTGACTGCCCGACTGAAAAAGTTTAACGCGGATTCCATGCGTACATGATTCCAAAGAAAGGAAAATAGTGTTTTTTGACACGTATGCTGTCAAAAAAACAATTCTCAAAATTTGTGTTCACAAAATAAAAAAACTCGATTAGCTGTTCCCTTTCTGTTAAAGAAGAAATTCGCTCTTTAGACACAACTGACACTAATCAATATAAACAGGATGTTTTCCACTATTCAGATATTGACTCTGTTAAGTCTCTCTTCACAGATCTCATATGTTACTGGGTTTAAATCATATCAGAATTTGATGCGCCCTTCATGCAAAAGTCAGGTTCGACAACCTGGAAGCTACCATCGAAGAATCGCACGAAAGCCGACGAATATGAGGCACCGACAACGTACGAAAATACATGCTGCTTTCGTCGATACCTCGGTCGTAAATGGGCTCTTTTCTGGACTAAACCACATCATCCAAGAAGCACCTATGGTATCAGCTTTTATTACCTGTGGTTTGAAATCATCTTTTGCCGATGCCCTTGCACAAAAACGAGAACTAACAATAGATGCGACTAAGGGTGGAATTATTCAGGAAAGGAGTGCAATATGTTTCCGACGGAGTTTTGCATTTCTTATGTATGGAGGTCTTTATTTGGGAATGGCTCAGCATCATATTTATAGCCACATGTACCCGTCTTTTTTTGGCAACAATCCATCTGGAAGAACTGTTGCAAAAATGGTACTTTTCGATATGACCTTCGTATCAACCTTTCTAACTTTACCAATTGCATATCTTATTAAGGCTTTGATATACAAAAAAACAATGCGAGATGGCTTGAAAAGTTACTTTCAGGATTGCAAGTATAATGGATTATGGTTTAAAAACTGTTTTGTGTGGGCTCCTGTTCAAAGTTTAACTTTTACTGTTATTCCTCTTCATTTGAGAGTTAGCTTTATTGCTCTGGTATCATTCTTTTGGTTACAACTCTTTTCCTCAATTTGTGGAAAAGATTAACGATGGCCAGTTAGCGTCTGTAAATACTTGAATTATGCGCTAATCTTCTTTTCCAAGAAAAATTCTAAGCAAATGCGTATATTGATAAATGAGCATAAGCTCTATAATTATTTCATAAAAAAATAAAAAGTTCCGCACTTAGTTTATTCTATAAATACATTGGCTAATCTAAATAAAATACCTTATTCACAGACACCAATGTTGACTTAGTTCATTGGAACGCCAGTCATTTCAGGAGCCGCCACTTCGACTTTCTTAACTTTGTCACTTTCTGCAGCTTCTATCTGTTTGAATCCAACAGTCGACAAAACTTGCTCAGCAATTGGATGAACAATACCTTGCATTTTTTTGACTACTGGTTCCATAAGCTTGACAACATGTGAAATAGCAGGATTTAGGTACGTGTCATCTATTTCTGCTAATTTTGGTTTAACCTCTTCATCAACTCCAGAAAATTCCATTCCAGTTGCCATGTCTAGAAATTTACTGGCAACTGCTTCAGTTACCTTCGCGAAAGGTTTCGTGAGAACGAAGGTGCTACCGAACCCCCAAACGTTTTTGATTCCCCCATAAAGGTGTTGACTTGGGTCAAGTGCAACCTTGATGCTATTTTCAGTTTTCGTGTCCACCATTATTGCAGTTTCAGGTGATCCTAATGAATAAAATGATTGTTCCTCCAGAAAATCCTCTTTAATTACACTTATATTTTTTGGCGCCTCGTAATCAATATACTCAGCACAAGAATGGAAATCGTCAGATGTGACTGATGCGATAGATGTATTTGTTGATCTTTTTCCACTTGTTTTGTGAATATGCTTCAGATTTGCTGCTAAGGCAAATGCAGAAATATTAGAGGAGTTAAACTTTGGTAGAAAGAATTGTTCTGCAGGAGTTGCAGGTGAGAGAGGTCTGTGAGAGCCTGTTTGACGTTCAGAATGATCAACTCCGGTTATTTCTTCTGTGTTCTTCATGTAGGAAAATGATAAGAGAATGAAAGTCAGAAGCCACGGTGCGAATTTACAAGCGCTAGAACCATTTCTCGATTTGTCTCTCTAAGTAACAGAACAAATTTAAATCTATGTTTTGATGGAAGGTACCACAGTATACGTACGGTAAGATTCATATCCCCAAAGTTGAAAAGGCTACGTAATGAATACTTAAGCTTTTTAATTAGTACTGAGTGTACATACATACTTTTTACTTAGTTCATCATACAATTCTCACTTTTTGGCGCCTTGGGACATCATCATTTTGATTTTTTCTTGGTTGTTGTCACTCTTAATAGTTAGGTACGAAGGGTCAGAAGTAAACTCTTCATATGTTAATCACCAAACGTAAGATCCTCATTATGATACACTCCTATTGTTTATTATTATAATAATTTGATCTCACAAATTATGAAACACGCAAT
>Ga0115008_10000626_pt1 | contig 27099 bp, 27 predicted proteins | sample FraStrMetagenome_FD_87164 | JGI IMG/M metagenome (GOLD analysis project Ga0115008, IMG submission 87164) | Marine eukaryotic phytoplankton communities from Arctic Ocean - Fram Strait ARC3M Metagenome | ecosystem: Environmental > Aquatic > Marine > Oceanic | place: Fram Strait | collected... | reverse complement strand
CCCTCCTATTACTACTACTACTACTACTACTACACGATTTTGAAAGTCAGTAGTAAATACGGTAGTATATTACTACAGTAGTACGTGTAGTGTAGTAGTAGTACGTTTACTACGAACCCCTGGTGATGACCAACATTCGACGGGTGCGCGTTCGTGGAAGGAGAGGGCAGATTCAAAATCACCACATCGTAGGAGAAATGTGTATACGTCACGAATAGTAGAGATGTAAATGGAGGAAGTGGATCTTTGGTTATTGGTAAATACAGAGTTGATCACATGGCCATCTACGTTTACACGTAAAGACCATGAACGAGTACGTAGGATGTCGTTGATACGTATATTGCCTAATGTAGTAAGGCGTTCACTATACTCCTCACTTGTAAGAGTGGTGTTGTAAGTGTAGGAGCCAGGATCAGAATTATTACGTGGGGGGTTGTTGTTGCTCATGGTGATAGAAGAGGGTTAAAAAAGCGAAAAATTTTGTGGATGTTTCGTCATTTTGAAAATCTGTATTAATCTTGGGATGACGGAATGACACGCACTTTGGTATTTTGTAACTGTAATATTGTAAAAATAGAGAATAAAAGTGCCACTTTCGTGGTCCCACGGCCACTTTTGGAGTGCCACTTGGGGCCACCTGCCACTTATTCTACGGTGTGTGTATCGTAGAACGTGTATAAAATTTAGAATTTCTTGATTATACCGGTACAGAAATGTGAGAATCCGAACCACGAAAAAGAACTCTTTGCGAACGCTATCCAAATTAGCAAGCAGCACTCTTCGAAGCTCCTCTACGAATATCTCTCCAAAACATACACAGTATCGATGAGACTTTGACCAAAATAAAAATATTTTTGAGAAACAATGAGTAACAGTATATCAGCAGCATTATCTTTCTTAGAGACCAGTCCTTTGGCTGAATCGCATCCAACACTCAAATCCAACTACGAACGTAAACTATGGCATCAGTTTACATTGCAGGTACTGGATATTTTGTCCTCGAGGTATGTACGATCCTTCACACCGGACAATACGTCGGGTTAAGTAACTTAATCGGTGTTCCTAATGATGCTTCTTTTTGCTTTGTGTGCACATTGTAGCGACATTACAAGTACTTTTTCAACAATAGAGTTTTATAATTCTGTGATTGGAAGTGTAGCGAAAAAATTAAATCCGTTGAGCCTGGCTCGCATTGCTGGGTATACTGCTTCGAGCATAGCGAAGGAGGGAGATTTGACTTCGGCCATTGCCCTGCTTGAGACGGTAGATCTTGGGGATGCTGTAGCACCTATTACTTTTGTGGAGTCTAAGTTAGTGACGTTAAAGCTTCTCGCCAGTCCCAACGATACCAATGTTTTAGAAGAAGTGCGTAAAATGCTCTCTAAGGGCAAGGAAAGATTACAGTTATCTGGTGATAGTGCTAAGGATAGTAGTGCAACTAAGAGCACGTATGGGGTAGTAAAAGCTGTTACATCGGGAAGCGATATGGCGCTGGTATATGCTGCGTATTATGAGGCAAGTATGCTTTATCGTAAGCACGTTGGTCCGCCTGAAGCATTTTATCAAGAGGCTTTGAATTACTTGAATTATACCAGCGTTTCGGACATTCCTGGGGAAGATGCGTATACTCTAGCTACTGATCTTAGCTTAGCCGCTTTGACTGGTGAAGGCGTATTTCATTTTGGTGAGGTCGTACTTAGTTTGGAGATTCTGAAGGTGCTGAAAGGGACACAAAATGAATGGTTGATGGAGCTTATGAGATGTTGCGCTGATGGAGACGTAGGACAATTTATGGCCGTTACCAATCGACCGGATGTACAAGAGAAAATACAGGCACAACCAGCATTGACAGCACGAGCAGACGCTGTGAAGGAAAAGATCGTACTATTGAGCTTGATAAATTTGGTTTTTGAAAGACCATCGCACGAGCGAAAAATATCTTTTGAGGAAATCGCAACGAGGTGCATGTTATCGAGTACGAAGGACGTTGAAAAAGTTGTAATGCGTGCATTGTCCCTTGGTCTCATACGTGGAGAAATAGATCAGGTTGATCAAGAAGTATTTATATATTGGGTTATGCCTCGTGTGTTGGATACTTCTCAAATGATGGCACTTAGCAAACGATTTGGAGAGTGGGCCGTGAAAAGCAGTAAGGTTGCTGATCATATGATTGAACATGCTAGCCACTTTTCGTAATTAATGTAAAAGGAAGCCCAGACTCCGTTTTTATGCTTTAATTATTCACGCATTTTCTTGCGTTGAAAAAGTAGTCATACGTGCATCTTCTTTAGGCCTTAAAGTTGGAGATATAGATCAGGTGGATCAAAGTAGTATTAATAGGTTGGGTTATTCCCTATCGGATATATCTTAAGTGGTGATATAACGTGAAAAGTTTGGGGAAAGGGTCATGAAAAGGATTAAGTTTTTGGGTATACGGCTGGACATGATAACCACTGTTCGTGTTTGGTATAAACGAAAGCCTAGCCTCCGTTTGTACGTTATGGTTTACGCAATCTTTATGTTTAGGAACAGAAGAAGTTTTCAGACGAGGTTACAATGTTTACAATTACGTTCATCGACTTCACATTACCTAACGACAACATGTCACAACTATAATTGATAGATCAGCAGTTGATAGCTTTGTAAAGAGTTCATTGTACATCAATTACAAGATAAAGTGTAACAATTATACAAAATAGATCGGTTGATATTCTTTCCAATATTAAGCAAAAACTTTCTTGAGTCTATCAACCCATCCTTCGTCACTCTTTACCTGGTCAACATCTGGAACAAGAAGATCCTCAACGTTGTCAACTACTCGGAATCCCTCGGGGAAAATTTCGTTATCCATTACCATGCAATCTTCAGGTGAAGCGCATGCAACAGATTGAACGATTTCTTGGAACTTAACCCATCGACCTTCGGCCGCAGATTTATCAGCTGCCAATGCCATAACAAGTGCGGCGAGACTAAATCAAAAAAAACAATAAATATCAGTCAACAATATATATCCACATTACAAAACTTCGAGATACCAAAAATTCTTACCCATCTTGTCCCGTGCATGGAACCGGAGAATCGTTAACCAGAGATTCACAGAATGCGATTGTCTCAGTTACATAAGCCTCGTTGTATCGAGAGAGGAAGAAATCGAAAGGCATATCTGCGTTACCGGTGAAATCCGTCTTATAAATCTTCGCAGTATTGGGGTACACATTATCAGTTGCAATCATTCCCTTGGTACCCAAAACTTCCGCACGTTGATCATATCCATAAGAACTTTGACGACAAACATCGATCATAGCTTGAATTCCATTGGGATATCGCACAATACAAGAGGCAGTATCGAACTTTTCGGACCCATCCAACACCTCAATACTCTTATCAATGTGGCATGATCCAACGGACAAAATGTCAATAGGATCCGTACCTGCAAGAAATCGACTCATATCGAGATCGTGCACGGCCATATCAGCGAAAATTCCTCCGCCACCCTTGACGTATTCAAATGGTGGAGGAGAAGGATCACGCGAACACAACTTAATCATGATAGTATCTCCTACCTCAGACCCCTCAATCGCATTACGCACACGACGGAAGTTAGGATCAAACCTCCTTTGCAAACCAATCATAAGCTTCACCCCAGCCTCATTACACGCATTAATCGCCTCCACGGTCTCCGCCAAGTCCGTCGCAATGGGCTTTTCACAGAACACATGCTTATTATTAGCAGCACAGGCCTTAATCTGATCAGCATGATACTGCGAGGGAGAACAAATCCACACGGCATCCACTTCTGGATCGGTAATCACATCCATAGCATCTCCAGTGAAACGAGGAACGCCGTACGTGGCAGCCGCCGCCTCGGCCTTGCTCACTGTAGGATTACTTACAATGACAGGACTTACATTCGGCGCCTTGGTAATGGCACCGAGATGTACGATACCAATACGTCCACAGCCAATGACACCAACCTTAATCTCTTTCGTGGCGGAGGAAGATTCGACATCGGCATCCGTCTCGGTGGAATGCAATCGAAGGAAGGCATTGTTGCGACTGCCGACGGCACTGGTGGTGAAACCGTTGACACCACTCCATGATAACAAAAGAAATGCTGATATCTTGGTGAATTTCATAATGTTAGCTCTTTGTATGTGTGTGAGAGAGGATGCAGTGAGTATCTTCCACAAAAAAAGGAAAGGAAAAGGGAGAAAGAGGAGTGTGTGTGAATTTGTGTTGAAAATGTGAAGTGGGGGGGGGGAGAAAGAATATTGTGGGAGGAGGAAGAGAAAAATGTTGGATGACGAGGCGTGACAACCTCCGGCCTGTGTCCTTTCTTACCCAAGCAGGATGGTGCAGTACAAGTACAGTTAAAAAAAAAGTGTACCTAAAACAAGGCGCTTTACTACTTCTCTCTCGTCCAAAGACACAAGAGAGATTCGGACTTTCTTCTTCCTCAGCGCTCTCTCTAATCTCTCTCGCTATCACAGAACAGAACAATTCAAAGTAGTCCTACAGTCCTACGGACATATGTAATCTAGTACATAAGCAGTGTAGACAACCTCGTAGATTTACTCGTGGATGAGATTCTTAAATTGCGTGGACACCAGGAAGATATGTTGTCAACATCAAGACTGCTGCGAATCTAGAACGCAAATCTCTTGGATGACCAAGCTTCAACAAGAAGTTTGGAGCTAATGTAGTATTTTAGTGAAAATATGTAGCTCTCAAAAAAGGAATGTTGTCCAAAGACAAAATTTTGGCTACCGGGTAGAATGGGAATGGGACTGGAAAGGGACAAGATAAGATCCCTAAATTGTACCATCGTCATTCCCCAAAAATCATTCATTTCCTCTCTGTCTCTCTGTCTCTCTGTCTCTCTGTCTCTAGACTAAAATTAATTGATTCATACGTATGAGTAGTTAGATAACAGGATGTCGTCTTGTTCGGATTATGCATGGTCGACGGCGGTAAAGCTCATGCGCATTAGTTTGACGCTCATTCTGACGTCCTTGTTTATACTGAATGTTTACAGTCATTATCCGATTCAAAAAATTGGTGAGCATTTCTTCTTACGTGATTTTGGGAATGTTCGTATACAGTGCATTCCTGGATATGATTCGTCTCTCGGTTCGATGAGTTCTTGGTTGATGAAAAATATTGTCCTCGTTTGTGTTTTTCTATGGATGTGGAGTGGATTGATTTTGCTTGGTGATGCCATTGCGCCGGATGAAGTGACTGGTGAATATTACATGCCTTCGTGGGTTCCAGAGGGTCTAGGTATTTTACTAGTGGATTTTGTTGGATCTTGTATGCACGGATGGGTCGATCGGAGCAGGAATATCGCGATAATTTTGACTTGGATTTGTATGTTTCTCGAATATCGAACAATATTATTTGTCAGTCATCCAGGAGGAGCGCGTAAAAAGAAAATATGCCGTGAACCAAAATGGGAGAAAAAGGCATCTGTATTGAAAGAGGAAGCAATTAAAGGTTGGCGCTGCGTTGTCGCAGAAGAATCGCATGAGGTGTCGTCAAAGTTGAGTGGTGATGGCGTTGAATTGACAGGTGAACCTGCTGGTCGTCAAATGTGGACTTGTGATGAAAGCAGAAGCAAGAAAGAAGGTTCAACTTCACCACTGAAACAATGGATTTCTGAAAACTTCGGCGTTAAGGAAGATGTAGGAGACTATGATGAGAACTATATTCAAAATTTGGCCTCAGGTGGGCGCGATTATGAAGGCTTTGACCCGTCAAGTAATCCAAATAGTTGTGATCGTATATTTCGTGCGCAACAAATTCGAAATGCCATTTCTAAAGGCAGAACGCCGCCAGATCTCAGCTCCAAACCAAAAACAGCCGCTGAAGCTGCTAAGAAAGGGTTCCAATTTTACTCTATGCTGCAAACCGAAGATGGACATTGGGCCGGTGATTATGGCGGCCCTCATTTCCTAATGCCAGGTATTATCATTGCTTGGTATGTTATGGGTAAACCAGAAACTATGATTGATTTTAGGAGAAGGACATTAATGCTGCATTACCTATCCGTGCATCAGCAATCTGATGGTGGTTGGGGAACTCATATTGAAAGTCCGTCTACAATGTTTGGAACAGTCTTGTGTTATGTTTCTATGCGATTACTTGGAGCTAGTGAAGATAGCGAGGTTTGTAAGAAGGGAAGAAGTTTTATTTTAAAGGAAGGCGGTGCTTTATACACAAGCAGTTGGTCGAAATTCTGGTTGTGTTTGCTAGGCTGCATGGAGTGGGAAGGTCACAATTCGGTCCCTGTAAGTACATCGTTGACATAATTCAATTTTGACTAGAGCAAAACGTCTAATATAGTTGTGCACAAATAGCCCGAAATGTGGCTGCTGCCTAACTGGTTTCCATTTCATCCTGGACGCCTCTGGTGCCACTGTCGCATGGTATATTTGCCCATGGGTTATTTGTATGGATCGAAATTTGTCTACGAAAACGCTTCAACTGATCCATTGATTGCGAGCTTAAGAGACGAACTTTATTGTGAGGCCTATACAGATATAAATTGGTCGCAAACAAGACATTTTGTTGCTCCTATGGATAATTATTCACCTATACCAACTTTCATGAAATTTGCCCAAAATGCATTGGCCATTTACGAGAGTTTTTCATTGATCCAACCATTTAAAAACTTTGTTCGAAAGGCTGGTTTAAACTTTTGTGTCGAGTACATGGCAGCTGAAGATCTGCAGACAAATTACATTGATATTGGACCCGTAAATAAGGCGCTCAATATGGTTTCGGCTTTCCATGGTATGTGATTGGGTCTTTGCATGTTCTCGTCTTCCTTTAATAAATAATATTTATTTTCACTTAAAATGAAAATTGGACATATTAAGTGGCTGGAAACGATCTTAAAAATGAAGCGGTCAAGAAACACATGGCGCGGGTACCAGATTATTTGTGGGTAGCAGAAGATGGTATGAAAATGCAAGGTTATAACGGAAGCCAGTGCTGGGATACCTCTTTTGCGATACAAGCCATGTCCGAGTGCAAACTTCTAGATGAATTTCCAAGCACTTCATCGAAAGTATGGGAATATTTGGAAAAAACTCAAATATTATCCACCAAAGTATCACAATCTTCGCCAGCGTATGGCTATGAGTCAGCAATCAATCGTAATTTGTATTACCGTCATGTATCAAAAGGAGGATGGCCATTCAGTACCAGCGCCCATGGTTGGCCCATCAGTGATTGCACTGGAGAAGGTACGTCAAATCATATCAAATGTTAGGAGATATAAAAACAGCTAAATACTTGTGTAAAGGCCTAAAAGCTGTACTGTGTTTAAGAAAACATTCTATGACAATTTCTGAAAAAGTTTGTCAAGGAAAATTGAAGTCGATATCAAATGATCGCTTATTTGATGCTGTTAATGTTCTATTGACTCTTCAAAATGAGGATGGAGGTTGGGCTACATACGAAAATAATCGAGGTTTTGGATGGTATGAATACCTAAATCCTAGCGAAGGTGAGTACCTATTATTTCTTGATTGTTGCAGTGGTACCTAATACAGAGTAGTATTTGGAGATATTATGATTGATTACAGTTATGTCGAATGTTCAATGGCGACGCTGACTGGGCTCTCGGAATTCCATGAGGAATTTTCGGATTATCGTAAGGACGAGATTTTGAATGCAATAAAGCGAGGATGCAGCTTTATGAAAAGAATTCAAAGAAAAGACGGATCGTGGTATGGTTCATGGGCTTGCTGTTTTTGCTATGGGGCATGGTTTGGTATCGAAGGGTTAGTTGCAGCTGGCGAATCGGTAGATTGTTTAGAAATTAAGAAGTGCTGTGACTTCTTGTTAACCCATCAACGAGAGAATGGAGGTTGGGGAGAAGACTTTACTTCTTGTTACGATAAGGATTACGCAGAAAACGGTATGAAAAGTTATGGCAATCAAGGAAGCGGTGTTGTTAATACAGCATGGGCGCTGCTTGCCTTATCCGCTGCCAAATGTGAGAACGTCGAAGCAGTGAAAAAGGGGGTGCGCTACTTGATGGAGCGGCAACTACCTTCAGGTGATTGGCCTCAAGAGGGAATCGCAGGAGTTTTCAATAGGGCTTGTGGAATCACATATACAGCTTATAGGAATGTTTTTCCTCTTTGGGCATTAGGGAGATGTTCTGAAGTTTATGGGAAATCTCTCGATAGTTGATTATTTCAAGTTTTAGGTTCATTACGATTATCATTCCTAGTTTTCTCATGAGTTACATTCTCGGACAAAATAAAAGATGGTTTAATTGCTTGTTGCAAGTTAATTTCGTATGCAGTGTATTGTCAGTTCCAATTTCCAATACCACGCAGATTAACGCAACTTCTACCCGGAGTAGTCAACAGGCGATAGTTTTAGGGGATTAAAGAAGTGTACACATAAGAACCCTGTCCATCGATGTCATGGACGCGATTAAAGGAAAAAGGCTCCATCAATCTACCGTAACCTCAACCTCATGGAAGGTTATATTTAGAGGATGCGGAGGCTTAGAGCTAAACGATAGCATGATCAATTTACGGCAGGATCGATGACAAAAACTTTGCAGGCTAGCGAAGAGGGAGAAAATTTAATTTGAAAGTAAAGGCACTTGTTTATATGGAAAAATGTGAGCTTAATTAAATAATCTCCGGACACTCCTTGTCATCATGCCTTGATCTTTCGTAAGGATGATTCTTCTTTACGGATCTCGTATTTCTTGTCTTGCAATCCAAAAGGAAAGCTTCATCGACAGCTCCATTGACACATTCATGACATCGTATTTACTTCGAAGTACCGGTATAACATTTCTTCCGTTCTCTCTCTTCTTTAGAGCTACCGGTAGAGGCTAGAGCTAGAGCTACCGGTAGTAACAACGTTTTAACATGTGTGTGTAGACTCATACATGCACGATACTCATCAAACACAACACCTCCTTTTTCAAATTTTTTCCGTAAAAATTGTTTACAGTTAATATGTAAGTAACACACTCATTGGCGTCGCTGCATACGTTCGTTACTCTATGTCAACGAGATCTTATCCTGTTTTGTTCAAGTCTGCGCTGATCTTAACATTCAAAGTCTCAAACTAATTGTCACTCCTCATTAAGAATTTTGTTAATATCTCGTGTTCACGTCCGTAACGAAAAATTAGAGAAGATATGATATCTTTGATTTTGTTTACAATCATCGCAAAATGTATGGCGTCGACATCGGCTTTAGATGCACATGTACAGGAAGAAGAGCTGCCCTCATTTCAAGGGGAGGTTGATCCGTCTGTCTGTCTGAGAGAGGGTATCACTTGTTTAAATGGCGGGTATTGTGCTTTGGAAATTGGTTTGGGAAACGAAGGGTCATCCGTAGAAACATCCTCTCAACCGTTTTGTCGCTGTCCAATTGACTTTACTGGGGGATCATGTCAAACCAAGATTACCTGGTGCGATACTAGTGACATGTCCCAATCCCAATCTCATTTTTGTCTGAATAATGGAAAATGTGTTATTGAAGGTGAACGATTTAATTCGTGTGATTGCTCATCGGCTCTTGCTGAAACTACAAGTGGAGACCTTAAAATATTTTCGGGTGAGTATTGTGAACATCCTCACAACACACTTTGTGGTGGGAACGAGGATCCCGTTTTAGCGGCTGGAACAGGAGAATTTTGTGCAAATAACGGCTTGTGCAAAGAAAGAGAAAACGGGTGAGATGTATTTCATTTCAAAGCATAATAGTTTAGGGCTAATCTTATTTTATCTATGTCCAGATCTTTTCAATGCGTTTGTTTGAGTCAAAAATGGACTGGCAACCATTGTGAATTTGAGAGTCAATTTGAAGATGAAACAGAAGAGCTGTTATCCTCAACCGATGTAATCTCTAATGATAATGCAGAAGTATTATCAAGTGGTGAGATTATTGCCATTTCGGCTGTGGCATTTACATTGGTAATTGTGTTTGGTTTATTTGTTTACCGTCAAACAATAAAAAAGTACCGGATGCAAAGGTGAACTAGTCTACTGCCGCATGTCGTTCCGGCTTACCCAAAAGAATTTTACTTGTATCCAGTGAAAAATATAGATTCCGCAACCATATAACATGTAATCTTAGAATGTGAATATCAATCAGAATGAAGATCTATTTGAAAGATTTATGGACTATCATAGATTTGACAACATTGCGGGGTCTTGTGATTTGTCTTTAACTAGCAAAGGCGGCAGAAGTCACTCCATCAAAGTTTTGTACACCGATGTATCGGACTATGTGTATTCTCTCGTGCAACAAGTTCGGCGGATACGATATTATTCAAAAAGTATTCACTGAGACGGAGGTATTATACACTGCAAACAATGATTGTACGAGTACATGTAAGCTACCATAACTACTCGCACATACTGCAATCACAATAGTTCAGATAAACTAAAGTTAATTTCGCCAAAAACAGAATTAACAACTGTTAAGTTACGATAAGCTGTACACTTTAATTAATGATTTTGAACGCTTGAGTTATTTTTTTGTACCTTTCCGAAAATATTTTGTATACTGGTCTAGTAATGTAGATCTATATTGACTTTTGGTTTAAGCTGCTTGGCTTTGGTTACGCGAAAGTTCATTTGTAGATATAGATTCTGTATCATTCTCAGTCGTCGTCTTCTTCAAGCTTTCGTCGAAGCCACTTTCAATCGCATCTACTGAAGTATCTGTTTGAGCTAAACTAGGGACATTGCCGCCGAGCCCCATGACATGTAAATGTGTACCCGAAAGTTTGACGTACTTTTGACACAAATAAGACAAAGGTTACTGAAAAAGTGCCCATGTAATTTTAAGCTCACCTCATTCGCTTGGTATTTTATTTTGTCCAATTGTTGCTTGGATAAACTTTTCAGTTTTTTGGCAGGTTGTCCAGCCCATAATTCGCCGCTAGGGACAGTCACATCTGGTGGAACAATTGCTCCTGCTGCAATAAATGTGTTTGACTCTATTTTTGCACCGGGAGATATTTTGGAACCCATTCCTATCAACACATTCGATCCAATCGTAGCTGAATGTATTTGGGCAGAATGCCCAACTGTCACGTTATCTCCAAGGGTAGAATGTCCCGTTTTTGCTGTAATGATAACGCCATCCTGAATATTACTACCTCTACCAACATTAATTACACCTCCTCCGAACCCATCAATGCCACTATTTGGATCTGAAATACTAGCATCATTAACATCAAAATAATCCTCATCACTTTCAATAACTCGTTTCTCCTTCACTCTCAGTCCATTTCGACACCGATCTGCCCGTAACACTGCACCGTACCACACCGAACTTCCCTCTCCTATCGCGACGCTACCAATTAAATGACTGCATGGCGCAATAAACGTATTGCTATGTACACGAGGTGCACCTCTATGCAAAAGCTCCATCTTTTGTCGATGTCGTGAGAATATGCGTTCAAATGTATAGGCATCGTCTCCAACTTCTCGCTTTGTGTTGGCGTGCAGTACTCCACGTGCACCTACTCGATCGAGGGCTTGACCCGTCTCCCTTAATGCTCGACCGAGGTAATGCCGTATGATTGCGTAAGTGGACGGGCCTGGCATTTTATTTTTTCAGGTCTGGTCTTGTCTGTAAATTTGGTTTTACAAAATGTTAATAGAAGATGCACTGCTGGTGCTCCCTGTACGAGCGGAAGTGGAGACGAATGGCCAATGGCAATTGCCGGTAGAAGATCTAGTAACGTCCTAATTACTATATTAGCTATAATCCGAATCTAGGAATGGTTGGAATGTTCCAGAAGACGCGACTTGAGTAAATCTCGCGCGAGTAGATTCTACGTACAAGAGTAGAAGTTAATAAAATAAAAGCATACAGTTTAAAAAAAAAAGTGTAGCGCCAATCGAAAATCGAAATGGAATCCAACAATCGCAGAAAGTAGGACCGACCATCCATCATCACAACACGACACGACACCCTTCTTTCTCTCTATATCCCCTACCCCTACAGTAATTCTACAAACACACCATTGACACATACACATAACCAATAAGATGGTAGTTATATCACGAACCAACAAAGACAATTATTTTTACAATAACGAGTCTTCCATTCGTCTCGTGGGGTTGGGATGTATCTCAGGAGGTCTCACAACGTTTGTGATCATGTCCATCGTGTATCATAGTTTTTATTCTTGCAGCATAGGAGGACATCCACATAAGATTGTTAGTTATGAGGATATACCAAAACATCGGGATTCTTCATTCATTCGTGGAGCGTCAGATTTGGCAAATTTAAATTTTCGTGCTGAGATTCCTCGTGATGTCCTCGGTGATGATGAATATGAGGAAGGTGATCATGATCGTCTAGAAGGAGGAGGGAGAGGAGGAGAAGACGACAAGTTTGCCAACAAAGGAAGGATGCCTATGGATGAAGTAATCTCGTTCATGAATCACTTTATAAGTAACCTTCATCAAACGTTTGCTGGTCAACAAAAGAAGGAGTATGATGCTATCTGGAAAATATATCACGATTATGCATTGGAGGTTTTGTATCCATGGGATAGAGAGTATTTGGAGAGGATGCCGCCACTGCGGAATGATAACTCGCTTTTCTTATCGCTTGCATCTTACCGAGATGAAAATTGTATGAACACGCTTAAATGGGCTTATGAAAAGGCAAAAAATCCACATCTATTAAATGTTGGTTTGGTGCAACAGAACTGTGAAGAAAATTGTCGCAGTGGAAAGATAAATGACAGTGAGTTAACTGAACCCATAAATCCTGACGACGACTGTCATAGAATTTTTTGCGAATCTCCAATTGGAAGAGAACATTGTAATGCGGGTCGCGTACGTGCACTTCACATCAATGAATCAGAGTCGTTGGGTCCATATGCAGCAAGATATTTTGGTTCGAAGCTTTGGGATGGTGAGGAATATTATGTTCAAATGGATGCCCATATGACGTTCATGCAAGATTGGGATGATATAACTATTCAAAGTTTGAAAATGGCACCATCGGAAAAACCAATTTTGAGTCATTATCCTCCAAACCACACAGCTGATCTAGAAGAAAACAAGCATAAAGGTCTCGTTAATCGACTTTGTGGAGCATACTTTGCTGATTCAGGACTAGAAGATCAAATTATTCGATTGGGTGGCGACGCTGGTGATGCTTTTGGTCCATACTCAGATGTTCCTCGATTTGCTCCCTTTGCAGGAGCTGGCTTCTTCGTAGCTTCGTCAGCATTTTTGAAGGAGGTACCATATGATCCTTTTCTTCCTTGGATTTTCATGGGCGAAGAAATTATTATGTCAGCTCGATTGTGGACTTCCGGTTATGATATATTTTCTCCTCGAATTAGTGTTGTGGGACATATTTACTTGAGGCTGAACAAACCTAAATTTTGGGAGTCAGTAGAACGTTTGTTCCACACTGGTATTCACACACCTTTACAGCTACTTGTCTTGCAGAGGATTAAGGCCCAAATTATTTATCCTGAATCAACACCTGATCTCGTTAAACCAAAAACGGTATTGAGTCATGTCGACAAATATTCCATGGGTACAGAAAGGAAGTTAGAAGACTACTTTAAGATGGTTGGTTTAGATATGGTAAATAAGCAATTTATTCACCGCGATATGGATTGGTGCTACAAAGGTGCAGTTGCCCCCGGATATGAAAAATATTCCCATTTGTATCCTTCAGAGAACTATAATACAGATTATTTGTTGCCTGAAGACTTCATTTAGCATTTTATCAAGGTCAGTATCTCAAAATTGATTTATTGAACTTGTCTCCTAATCGTAAGAATTCTCAACAAATTTGTGACGGGCATTTGTTTAGGATTGCGAAATGCCCAGCTTTTTCAACACTTACGTTACTTCAAAATAAGTTACAATACATTTTTGTTTTTAGAATGTTGTGTAAAGCTCGCTATGTTGTCCCGTCGGATATTCTCATTTTTGGGAGATTAAACTTTGTTATAAAAGCATATATTTTCTTCGAGAATGTATAGGGTATCGTCGTATCCAAGACTGAGACGACTGATGATTTTGTTTTCAACTTATGGTAACTAGTTTGCTCGTCGAACTTACATCACAACAAAATGAAATCAACATTACCAATGTAGCAAACATAGGACGATCGTGTACAAAGTTCTTCCCATCATATCATTACTGGTAATGTTAACCAAATTCTTACAGTACGAATCGGATCAATCTTAAGCAACCCATGTCATAACAAGTCGGTCTTTACAAGTGAAAATTGAGCCTTATCAGCCTCGTTAACTAGTCACGAAATTATCTATGATAAATTGCTTTTGAATATGTATGACTTGACTATTTGCGACTAGGATGGATTTGATATGCTTGATGAAGGAATGTATTCTTGCAGGATGGACAAGGGGTATGAAAATGATTCATTCATTTATTCGTGAAATTATTGTCATTATTTATATTATAGAGTTTAGGCTGTTATGCAAGTTGAGCAACCTTTCGTCGTGCGTTTGTCTCATGATCCTGCAATGTGGAGAGCAATGTGCCTTGTATTTTGCGATCAAAAGGTATTTGACCCATGGCAATACTCGTTACTATGCTGTTCCACGGACAATATGCATGGGCAGTAGTGATATGTATTGCACAGCGTTACATGATGGATTTGTTATTGACAAAATTTTTACCTAGAGGTGATATGCACAGGGCATGGATACGGAAGGCATCACAAAATGGGTGGGATGAAAATTATTTCCACATAGATTTCAATCAACATTTAGTGGTGAAATCACAGATTGAATCCAGAATGGGTATTGAAAATATACTTGAACATTCCTTGGAACATTTGATATGATTTTTGATATGGGAAAAATGGTGGAATTTAAGAAAGATCAAGCGGTGATGAAAACTGTTCACCGCGCGAAATAATTCGTTCGTGAGGCAAGTAAAGAGAAGAAAAGAAAGGTGTGAGTCTTTGTATGGGAGGCTTAAGGTCCCCTAGTAGTTCTTTAGAGAATATGATTACAGATCAGGTTGGTAAGTTTTTGGTTGTAGTGACCTTGGTCATTTGAAACGTGCTGCGGAAACCGATTATCGTATAAGAGCATATAAAATGGGATGCCACCTATGTCTGAATTATTTCTTCAAAAGAATGATAAAAGACCAATAGACTCGAGTAGGACGTTGGAAAACGTGAAGGAACTAACAAAGTATATGATGATTTTACCTGTTATTTTTATCCCTTTGGAGCTCGAAGACGAAGTAGCATAATCTTTACTTAATCCGAACATTGACTTGAACAGATTGATTATATCTGCAACAGCTAGATTTAGTTAGAACGAAAAGACAACTGTAATTTGCTTATTGCGAATTGCCATAAGCTTAAACGGTTTAGCAGACCAAGTTTTAATACCTTGAAACCTCGTCTACACCAAACGACAAACGACACAACATAATTGAGGTATATGTACAATGTATTATTTTGTCAAGTCACCAATATGTTCGAGTAAGATTTAACATAAAATATATATTCCCTATCTATCTTTTTGTCTCCTATCATTCCTAATTTTATTTCCTTTCTACTAACTGTGAGAAAGGTTGAAGTAGCCAACCACCCAACCACCTAACACCACACCCAACAACATATACGAGTTTTTTCATTGTTACATACTGATTGCTTCTGCTCTTCTGCTTCACCTCCGTACTTTTCTAAACAATAAATCTTTTGGTTCGTCTATATTCCAAATGAAATATCTTGGACAAATTCAAGCCGCAGTAGCGCTTCTTCTTGTTTCTTCCATTACAATGGATGTGCGTGGATTTCAGTTTGGGGTTGTCAAAGTTTCAACAACATCAAGGCAAGAGGTAATTCCTGTTCGAACAGGATTGTATCGTAACAATCAAAATGACTGGATGCGAAATCGCTTTCGATCAAGTAGAGTCTTGCAAGCGAAACGTCAAAGAAAATCCTTCGACGAGGAGGACGAAGATTACGAATATGAGTATACAGAATATTATGACGATGAAATCATTGATATTGATTACGACGATTCTCTACCGGGTAAGTCAGTTAGCTACTTTGTATAATAGAAAGAGAAAGAGGATAGTATTCCATGTATCACTCGTTTATTAACATGATACTTGTTGCGCAAAACAGGCTCCAGAGTAACGATAAAGCGCGATCCCGATTTTGGAACAATTCCACTTGGGGAACAATTAAAAAGCGATGATAACTTCTTTCTCTGGTTGGGAGCATTGTTTTTATTCACCTGTTTTACATATTGTATGGAAGATATTGCATCAATGGGTTTGCAATAAAGAATATATAACATCTCATCAATATTGTGGCATAATTTTTCAGTACGATTCCAAGACGTAATATAAATGAAAATATCTCTTACCGCAGAATCGGAAGAGCAATCAGATCCCCTAACGTAGGGAGTTCCTAATGTGAATACAAATATATGAGGTGGTCATTTCTTAAGTCGTCTACGCCGATTTGACATGGCAAATATGTACAGTGATATTAAAATATAAAAACGTATCACGCTGGTTTACTGAATTGTGTCAATTTCTTTAGGTGCGAGTTCTGCTTTGAAATAGACAATTTGAAATGACAATTTTATGCTGAGTCCTACAAAATTGATAAGAAGTACTTAGTTGTACTTACTATCTTTGTGGTGTAAAATGTGAAGTAAAAAGTGTACGAGTAAATAGTAAATAGCTATGACAAAATAAATAGAAATATAAAATTTTGATTTCTGTGCGGGTCAATTTAATTAATGAACCTCACAAGCATTTATTGTAACAACAATAATGTCTATAACCTCGTATATCACTGAATTATGTTTACCTATCTTGCCTCTCCACCAGTGTATTTAACCAAATAACGAAAAAATTGTGATTGAAGCAATTCGTACTTTTTTACACCTCGTGATAGTTATTTACAGGAGTACCGTTCCCTACATCAGTCTCTAAAAACATAAACTTGTAATCACATTTTCGTAAACTTTCATGGAAAAGACAAAAAAACAGGACTTGCTAAAACACCTTTTAATCAAAATATGGAAGTTCCTGCTCAGTAAATGGGGAAGTCGAATTGATAACAAAATATTGAATATGCTTCGATCATAGTTGCTACGACTCCTCTTCTTTACTTCTTATCCATTGGCTCTAGGAGAGGTTGTTTCTAACTATGCGATTACTAACTTAGTGTGCATTGACGATGATTAGGTAAGAATTCGAGTTGGTTCGTTGTGGACTGGCAATACGTGTACACCCTTGATACAACATGAAATCACAAAGGACGCGCGTGGCATCCACCCAAGAATTTTGAGTCGCCACAAGAATAAGAGTCGCGAAGTTGCCCGACCGAGAAAATCGATAAAAACCACAACTTTTCGAAAGGGAATCCCCAATCCTATGATTTCACATCGTTAAAATATACCATATATTTATAGAAAACGTTTAGAATATCTGACTCCTTTCCAAATATCCACTGCGGAAAAGTGTGCAGACCAACAACCACCGGGCGCCGGCGCTGGGCGACCACTTTTTAACGCACCTCACCATGCAGCCCCGTTACCACCTACTCGTAACTCGTCCTGCTCTACTCGACGGTTCACCCAAAACCAACGCTCCCTTTCCTACACTCTCTTTATATAGAGTAGTAGAGAACAAATATCTTGTAGACGGGAGGCATTGGTTACTTTATCTGTATCATATTCCGTCGTCGTCGACAGCTACCTACTTAAAACTTCATATACTATAACTCCTTCTCGTCGTGTGGGCAGAAATATCTTATCTACATCTTCCTTGCATATCACGTACTAAGGTATTATCATTGACATCGTTAGAGTGAGAAATAGATAGAAAGATAGATCCTTTGACTGAATGCTGTAAATTATCTATCAGCAACCAGATATACTGCATATACCTATATTTATATTTGTTTATACTTACGAACAATCTTTTTGGAATATAATATATTCAAGAGTAACTTCCTATCGTTCGTAAACGGCTGGCTTTCGTTCAAGTAACATTGCATCATGTCTTCTTCTTTGAAAACAAAAGGACTTAATAGAAGAAAAGCAGATTTTGGAGATGGAGATGTGGGAGAAATGTGCATCATCGATTCTTGCAAGGACAAAAAAAGTTACAATGACTATAAGATTACAACTACTAATAGTATAAGCAACAACAACAACAACAACAACGAAGCAGCAAAGGGTGGTTCGGAAGATTGTGACTGCTATTGTCCCACTCCTCCGGCTACGTCGCCCCACGACGACAACTTTTCCAATTCTTTCTGTAATGGTAAGGCAGTCGTTATTCCTGTAACTGCTACCGCCGCAACCGCAACCACCCACCTGTATAATAACAATATTAATTATAACGAGCAACCGATGTCTATATTGGTGGGATATGCATTTGGACCGAAGAAGATGAACACTATGGGTATAATTATGGCTGAAGCTAGTAAGGCGAGTAGATATTTTACAAAAGAGATGTTTGGGATAGTTACGACGACAAATAATACTATGCGAGGCATTGGCGAGGCAAGTGTGGTGACTAACGAGACGTTTACGGGATCATCGTACTCATGCGAGGTACTTGAGGAAAAGATGAATGATCGTTATGATGAAAAGCATTGGCTGTCGCGAGATTTGATTGATTGTTTGCAGCGAAATGTATCTGCAGGTGATCAGGCTGCGTCTCCTTTGTCCAGGACGAGTATCAGTTGCGCTGAATCTTACACGTCAAGTATTTCTTCCCGTACAGCATTGGCTTGTGGACCTGGATCTAATCAACAACCTTCATATTCATTCAGTTGTCGTAATAGGTGTAATAACATTCGTGTTTCTTTCGTGCCGGTTGATTTGGACTCTCCTTTGGAAGAACAGCATGGTGGAAACTTTGATGTTATTCTGCATAAAATGACAGAAGATATTTTGATGTTGTCGAATAACGAAGGAACTGGAGTGAGATCTGAATCCATCGAGCGTGCGTTGGAACGAGTGAAACGGCTAGAGAATTACACAGCGGACCACAATCCAACTTGTTATTTGGTAGATACTCCAGCCAAAATTAAAACTCTTATGAGTCGTGAAGATATTGCAGTTACATTGACGCGATGTTTGGTGGGAGTTTCTTCGAGGAGTGGTGTTTCGGTTCGTGCGCCACGTTTTGTTGTATGCGGGGGTAAAGGTGATTGTAATGGAGCCAAGGTATTTATCAGCAATGCAAACCTTGCTAATCGTATTGAAAACGCACCTTTTACGTACCCGCTTATTGCGAAGCCTTTGCAGGCTGCAGGAACAGCTGAAAGTCACAAGCTAGCGATCGTTCTTGGGAGGAAAGGCCTGAAACGGCTACAATTTCCATGTATATTACAGGAATACTCGAACCATGATGCGATTTTGTTTAAGGTGTATGTTCTTGGGGACGAAGTCTTTTTGTTTGAGCGTCCGAGTCTACCAAATCTCCCCCAAGGGGAGAAAGAAATTGATGTAGTTGGAAGTTACGTTGAATTTGACTCTCAACAACCTTATCCGAAGCTTTCCGATTTCGTGCCAACCTCACATTCGGCTGAGACTGAAGCGGGGAAAGAGTATCTCGCGGCTTCAGAACCTGTATTTAAGCGCCACAAAGTCAGCTATTCATCGTCATCACAAACGTACTCGTTTTTATCAGCAGATGAAGTTGCACCGGTTGTATCTGCTCTCAGAGTTGCATTTGATTTAGATTTGTTTGGCTTTGATGTCCTTGTGACCAGCTCCGAGTATTCATCAGGTTCAATGAAAGAATTATTGGTTGTTGACGTTAACTACTTTCCATCCTACAAAGAGGTATTTAACTTTCCCACATTGCTTGCAAAGTATTTGACCCAACAAGCAATCAATGGGCGGTGTAGGACTGGCAAGATAGGTCATTATAGATAGCAGAGGCTAGGGATGGCACAATAGCTATCCCTTCATACGCCATTCGTAAAAAGTCCGCAATAACTAATTTCTTTTAATTTTTTCATTTGAATGCACAATATGAACGAAAATTTTTAACTTCACTTCAGAAGCCCAATTTTAACGATTCCAGGAACTATAAACTACGTGAATGTGACATACTCCTAAGATATATGTACCCGGTATGCAATTTGAGGTATGAAAATGCATGCAATGACGAGTTACAACGTTACAACCTCAAACACAAGGCAAGGACAAATAATTTCATGAATATGAATTCACAGGATGAATTATTTGACATGTTTCCCTCGGAAAAAGCTAATTTAAAAACGTGAACGTAAACGTGAATCCAAATACATGCACCAGTACATGTTCATATTTCGTTAGTTAGCGTTGGCGACCCCACTCTCTCTACAATACATTGTAATTAAATAAAACAGCAGATCTATGCTTAGTGAAATCCTACATGAGGCACATCCAAGAAGAGGATGAAGAGGAGAAGAATAAATATGAGTATCCGCAGCATTCTGAAGGAGAGCAAATTTCTACACCTATTACACGTTTACCTGAACTGTTCCTATTCTTGAGCACTGCGCTACTGGCTTCGGCAATTTGGAATTGGGTCCGTGTAGAATACCATGGTATGCCCGATGTATCGGAGTCGCTGTCTCGTTTTACGAAAGAAATGATGTTGGGAGACGTAGATAACGAGCTGAAAATTTATCTATTTGATCGTGAACAGAAACCTACGAAAGATACTTGCAGCAACGATGATTCGTTGTTAACAAGTGAAATCATTGATGCGTACCGACGAGATGGAGTTGTAGCTATGCGCAACGTAGTATCTCAGGACGTATTGGAAACTCTAGTGGCTGCGGGTGACAAGCTTGTTCGTACAAATAACGACCGAAGGATGAGAGGTAATACTCAGTTCCATTCGGTGAAAGTGGGGGCGATATTCATGGAGGGAGAAGTGGGAGAAGCTTTTCGAAATGTTGCTTTAGAAGGCTACGTACCTAAGATTGCTGCCGAGTTGAATCAAATTGAGACAGAGGAACATGAATGTGTTGATGATGAGAATAGATCTGACGATGTGTTTAATCTGAGACTACTCCGCGACATATTCCTTGCGAAAGACAACGGTGAGTATGTGTGTGGTTGGCATGTAGATGATTATGGCTTCTGGCCGGCAGATACTGAATATTCCGGCGTCAATGCTTGGATTACGCTTGACGATGTATCAGTTGATATGGGTGGAGGTTTCGCCGTTAGCCCTGGTTCCCACAATGCCGACTGGAATGAAGATGCTTTTCAAGCAACAGGTGCGACACCAACTTTCCCTAAGGAGGGCTTTCAAAACGTTTCGGACTTCTTTGAGAACCGTGTTGGAGAGGGAACATGTAACTTAAAGCGCTCAGCACCACACATAAATGAAATATTAGAGGCAAACAAACGAATTTACGACTTGAAGACAGGTGATATCATGTTCATGACACGATGGCTTTGGCATAGGACTATTCCTTTTCATACATCTTTGATGAAAAGTAATCTGATATTCAAACGATATTCCATTCGTTACTCTCAAGGTAAGGCTACAGTACCGATGGGATACGGGACCGAATTAAGTGTTTTATGGGATAGTGCCAACGCAGGTAAATCCTTGAATGATGTCCATGGAGGTCCATGGTATCCACAAGTTTTTCCGAATACTCTCAAACAAGAACAAAAATCTTTACTTGAGCTTTCGCGCAAATATATGAAAGATGCACAACTTATTTTGAGAGAGCGGCGAAAGGAAATGAAACCTTATTTAGCAAAGTTAGGCCAGAAAATCTAATTCAACAAAAAAAAATATTATTAACATTATTCCATCAAGAACATCAACGTATAGGCGATAAAATAAGTATGCAAAGATTTTAGTGATCATAAAACTTCTCTCTGATCTTCGTCACCAACAAGAACTTGTCCTTCTTTATCTCCATGTAGGTCGGTTGTTGGGTCATCACTCTGAAGCGAAGGTGACGATTTTGATCGATACTTTATGTAGGCAATTGCGACACCAAGTAAGCCGACAGACAATATAGATAATCCAGCGATTAACGACGTATCCACACCGTTCGAACTAGAAGTCTCGTTATAAACTTCGCAATAGTCTCCAGCGTTACTGCTTGTACATTGACAACCTTGGTGATCTTGTGTATTATCAATCATTTGGTTACATTTACCATCGTGAAGACAGTAACTATACTGAAAACCATCGTTTTGGTTTAAATGACAAGACATGGTTTTACTTTCGAAATATTCCGTATTTATTTCACATTGGGACCCGACAAACTGCGTTTCATGAGCAAGATTAGCAGTGAAACAGTCGCAATAGGATTTAATTACTCTAGTATTTGGTTCTTCGATATCGATACATGTGGAGTCATTCAAACATGTTGTTTCTCCATCCGTACAATCTTTCACAGCAACATTATTACCAAATTCAAGTTCACATATTAAACCGTACCAACCAGAATCACATGTACATCCAGGATGTGCTTCGTCTTCGACATCCACTTCGACTCCCAGTTTTGATTTGCACTTCCCATGTAAACAATAATAAATACGTTTGTGGATGTCCAGACTCGTTGGATCTTCGTGACATACATCATTAGCGGTCTGATGACAGTAAGTACCTTTAATCTGCACCGTAGGTGAATAACGAGGACAGACACACTCCCTCTTATACTTAGTTTCGGACGTAGATCCCCACTCAATAAATCCCTCACAAGTTCCACCTTGATAGCATTTGGTTATTTCATCGTCGCAAATTGCAACATCTTCCAAAACGAGGGATTCCGCAAAAAGGAAGTCACTCCTTTGGATGCTGATAATAGAGATACCGAACAAGGAGAACGATATCTTGTCTGCGACTTTCATGACGAAGTACCTTATTATTGTGCACACGCTGTCACAACTATCTGAACAAGAAACGTATACTAATTAATGTATCTTTGTGGAATACTCGCAAGCGTAAGCAATGTCTTAACAATATCTCTTGACGATGGTCAACGATGATGATAAGATGTTTTAAACGAAATCAGCAATCAGCATTCAGCATATGCTGATTGCTTCGCAGAGCAGATGCGCAACGCATCAGATTCGAACTTTTGAGAGTATTGCTACGGCTACCGGCTACGGTGTACTCTGTGGCTCCAGAGTCCAGAAAGAGTGAAGAGGCTTCTCATTCAAAAATGTTCGCATAAAAAATCATAAAATTCTCTTTTTCTCTTCATGAATCGAACTTACCAAATGGACACCTTCTACACGTGGAGGGTTTAGCTTCAATACTGATAGTTCAACTATCTCGCAACTCGTCACACACATCATTTCAAATTTACAGTGTAATATATTATTACAACGAGATCAACAACAACCATGAAAGTCGTCATCCCATTCTTACTAGCTTCATCCGTTACCGCATTTTCTGCAAATCATGCCTTTATGCCTTCACAGAAGCAGGTTGCCGGTGCGGTATCATTATCGTCAACTCGCTTGAATATGTTCGGTGGAAGTGGAGATGAGGAAGTATCCGACGAAGAGGAGGCGAAGATCGAGCAGGCTGCCAAGGCTATGGGGTTCAGCGTTGGCGAGTATAAATTGGTGCTTAGAATGCAAAAGCAGTTGAGCGATGCAGTGAATGATATGAGATGCACGGCTGGATCAGGCGATGTCAAGGTTACCATGGATGGAAATAGTCCGCCTAACTTCCTAGAAATTGAGGTGTCGGAAAGTGCTAAGGCAAGTGGTGTTAAGGCTGTCGAGACTGGCTTGGTTGCTGCTTTCAAGGAGGCATCTACCGAGGCAAAGAAAGGGCAACAAGCGGCCGTACAGAAGATGAACGGCGATATAGCTGGAGAGATGAAGCGTATGGGAGTTCAGTAAACAAAACAAAACTTTTTTGTGGCACGTCCATTATCTTCATTTTTCTTTGGAGCGACAAGTGGTTCGAAATGCAAGAACAATATATTTAGATAAGAACCATTACTTTTAAAGTTGAATGAACAGTTAGGTCTTGTCGGTGATCCGTGATGTCTAAAGCAGAATTTTGTACTTCTCTTTGCTTGGAACATGATTGATATTAACTTGGCCATCAAATGATAAACTAGCGTACAACCAAGCGTCACAAACACTCCAAGCAATATCATATACACTGCTCTCCGCTTGGTGTTCGGATCGCTGTATACACATATCCAATACATCTGACTGGTTTGATACGTCGACCACATCGCCTTCCAATTCCATGTATGGGGCAGATGAAATTGAAGATAATCTCCACAAGTTTACAAACGAGTCGGTGCCGCAAGATAAGAAAAGTTGATCGTGAAATTTGTTGTATCGTACTTTCGTCACCCTAAGTATTATATTGAAAGATAAAAAATCGCTTGACAAAGCAAACGAAGATAAAGAATGTCAACCTACCAATGAGAGTGTCCGCTGATTATCTTAATAGGCTTTTCCGATTTACGCAAATCCCAAAACTTTATCAATCCATTTTCTCCACTAGTAGTTAGTACGTTTGGTCGATTTGGATTGAAGTCCATATCCAAAAGTGGATACCGATTACAATTTCGTAAAATTTGAGTTGGCCTACGCCATGACATTACAATGAATCGAAATTTGTGAGAAAAGTCGCAAGGAAAAGTACGATCAAACGAAATACTTACTTCATATCTCTGATATCATACAAGCTTATGCTTCGAAAATGCGCAAGTCCAACTACATTCAGGTCATGTGGATTCCATGCTCCGCTCACAATTTCTGATTCGATATCATTGTCAGTTCCAATTTTTGAAGACGCCGCGGGAATTATTTCACCTGCACCTTTACCACCAACAATATCAAATAACGATAAACCATCAGGTCCAAGAGTTACTAGCTCTCCACTAATTGAATTCACGGGAGTTATATCCACATCACGTTCAGGTTTCCATAGTAAGCGTGCAAGTTCGCTATCGGTCGGATGTTTTAGAGTCACCAACTCTCCTAATTTATGGACAGGAACAGTAGCGTCGTCACCTTTATCGTTATCGATATCACCAAATGAAGGCGAAACTATATTCCTCCGACGACTGTACGTTTCGTCATCGTTTAAACCTCGATCATCATCACTTCGCTCTTCGTCACCACCCACAGGTACAGACGGCTTGGTATAAACTTTTGACTTCGCAACATACTTTCCATCTTTCGAAATACTCCCACCACAAGTAGCAACCGTACCATCTTTCGACGCAGACATAGCACATACTTCTCCCGCATCATGTCGAAAATTGGTCACTACTTGAAGATCGTTTCCACCACTGCTATAATCAGAATTTTGGTACTTCAAAAGCTGCACAAAATGATCACCATTACATCCACCACCGATTCTCCGACCAAACGTTCCAACTAAGAAACAATGAGTCTGATCGCTCACATTATTGTAATAATCGTAATCAGCTTCACCAGATGTCGTATAACTTAAATCATTAACGCCACCACTGTTATCGGTATTGCTCGCATCCAAGACGTCTGCAATAGCCGTCAAACACTTTGCTGGTGCATTCACAAAATGGCTATGTCCCCCATTGATATTGACATCTCCAGAAGCTCCGTACATATCGACCTATTAACAATTAAGTTTGAATAAGTTTTCATTTACTGTTCCAGTTTCTTTCTCTCTATCTATCTCTCTAGAGTGCCTACGGTAGTTAATACAAGTACATGTAGAAGAGAAAGCATTCAAAAATAATAATAACACGAAATGTTTGTCGTACGAGGTGTACTGCAACGAGGATCGGATCGGTACATTCATGTATTCGGTGTATTGGCATGTGTCAAAACAATTTATGCTCATACACACACACACACACACACACACACACACACACACTAGAAACGCGTGTACATTTTCGCAATAAATCGATATAAAACTCTAACCCCATCTTCTCCCGATCGACAAGGCAGCCGTAGAAATAGAGGAAGATTTCTTTGGAAGGACGACATGCGAACTTTCGTAATTTTCTACTGTACACACAGAGTACCTGCAGTAGTGCCTGATATCTGATATCTCGAAAGGTTTATTCCAAAAATCTAAACTACCGGCTTGGACTTGACAGATCTCATCAAATCGACTTTGACAACAACCAGTTGACAAAATTTATATAAGTTTTAGAAAAAGAAGAACAAAAACCAGGAGAAAAAGAAGAGATGGTCAACATTGAGGAAGTATCAGTGCAAGAAGAGCAGCAGGAAGAATTAGCATCCACGACACGTCAACTCGATGCTGAATGTTTAGAGGAGTTGTTAGGCCAAGTCAGTAGGGAATCTGCAAAGTTACATCTGGCGAATTTGATTGCAAAACTAAAGAAGGAAAGTTTGACCTTGAAACGTGTGGAAGCGAGTAAGGCAAAGGTTTCAGCTCCCAGTTCTTCTTCTTCTTCTTCTTCTTCTTCTAGTGCTAGTAAAGAAGTTGATGATGATGCAAAATCACCTGCTCCTGCTCCTGTGCAAGTAAAGTCCGAACCTGCGAAGATGCCGGCTCCATCGGCTGAAACGCGTTATGTTCCTATTAGCAGCTTCGCCTTTGATGCGGGAGGATACAATGGAAAATTTGTTACTTTGTATGTTTCTTTGGTAGGCGTCGGGTCATTGGATCGGTCCAATATTACATGCAAATTCACCAAGGAAAGTTTTGATTTGATCGTGAAAGATTATCAAGGCAAAACACTGCGTCTTATGAGGGATAATTTGGAACATAATATTGATAACGAAAAGAGTAAAATTATTGTGAAGGCAGATAAAATTGTGATTAAGTTAGCCAAGGTGAAGGGCGAATATAGCTACGACTCGTGGACGAACTTGACGGATAAGAAGGGTAAGAAGAAGAAAGCGGAAGAAAAACGTAAGGATCCGAGTGCTTCAATTATGGAACTTATGAAAGACATGTATGATTCCGGAGATGATAAGATGAAGAAGATGATTGGAGAGACAATGCTTAAGCAACGTGAAGGAAAGCTTGGTGGAGGGCCTGATGGAATGCCGGACATGCCCCCAATGTGATGAGATGGAATCTGAAAGGTATTGATTAGTACCGCTGGCAAGTGATAATTGGTTTTTACTTTTTAGGTT
>Ga0115008_10000621_pt1 | contig 27175 bp, 32 predicted proteins | sample FraStrMetagenome_FD_87164 | JGI IMG/M metagenome (GOLD analysis project Ga0115008, IMG submission 87164) | Marine eukaryotic phytoplankton communities from Arctic Ocean - Fram Strait ARC3M Metagenome | ecosystem: Environmental > Aquatic > Marine > Oceanic | place: Fram Strait | collected... | reverse complement strand
TGTCCATATTGTACAAATAATAGGGTACAAACTTGTAGATATTGCGGGTTTTTAAGAAAAAATAATTGAATTGAGAATATCTTTTTATATAGATATGCCAATCAACGCTATATCTTTATTTTCGGGAATGGGAGGAGATACACTTGGTATGAAAGATGCTGGTATAAAAGTAGTTGGATTTGTAGAAATAAACCAAACATTCTGTAATAGTCATAACGCTAACTTTCCAAATTCAACTTGTATCGGTAACGACATAACAAAAATAGAAGATGAGAAGTTTAAAGTATATAAAGATAAGGTAGATTTGATATTCTCAGGCGCACCTTGTCAGTCCTTTAGTAATGCAGGAAAGAAAGATCCTAAAGATAAGAGAGGTTATCTATACCAACACGCAGTTAGAGCCACAAAATTAATAGAACCAAAATATATTATGATAGAAAATGTTAAAGGGCTTCTATCAAGAAAAATGCCTGATAAAAAGTTATTCATTGATGTTATAAAAGAAGCATTTGAAGAACTTGGCTACCATATAACATATAAAGTATTAAAAGCTAATGATTATGGAGTACCACAAAAAAGAGAAAGATTAATAATTTTAGGATGTAGAGATAAACCATTAACCTTTCCAGAACTTATAGATACAAAACCCAATTTAAAAAATATAGTAAAATTCGATATGATAGGAGCTATTAAAATAACCAAAGACGATTTTGACTTTACTACAATACCTGAAAAATGTATATTAAAAGACGAAGACAATGATGATGAAGAAGATACTGAAAATGTACATCCTTATCTAAAATTAAAAGCGAAAAGTAGAGATATAGAATATAATGAAAAAGTACATCATACTCTTCTTAGTTTTGCTAAAAGAGATTCTCCAATACATTGCGAAATAATAGATATAAGAAAACCAAGCAAAACTATTATATGTACATACGATCATCAGCCAAGATTATTCGTACCACTTAAAAATAAGAATGGATATTACTTGAGATGTTTATTACCAGACGAATTAAAACAGATTCAAGGATTCCCTCCTGATTACATAGTTAGTGGCAATAAAAAAGAAAAGGTTATACAGATAGGAAATGCTGTACCACCACCTCTTATAAAAATAATTGTAGAGCATATCATTTCATAAGAAATACATTCAAACAAGGAGTCTTAATTCCTTGGAATATATTCTTCCAATGAAATGCTAATTTTAATATTTTTTTGCTATCATATAATATTTCGATATTTTGTTGTTTACATTTTTTATAATCAATACTAAACTTATTAATGTCCTGAGCTTCTTTTATAATTTTATCTAAATCTTCTTTTACTTCTTTTCCATCAGGATATTTATAAATTATTTCATATCCTTTTTTCAATTCTTTTATCTCATCAAAAGATTTATCTATATGAGATAATATAGATTCTTCTGTATGAAATCCAATTATTAAAAGTAAAGTTAATTTAGCTAATCTTTCATTATTAAATTTATTTTCGGAAAGATATTTTATATACCCTAATTTATCTTCTTTAGCTAATTTCATTATTGCTTTTTTATCTTTAGGATTATTCGCCTTAATATGATACCCGATATTATCTAAATTGTTATGATCTTTTCTATATGGAGATATTATTTTTTCTCTTTCTGGTTCAAAATTCTTTTTTCTATAATCTGACCAAGAATCACAACTGAATATTCTATTTTTTGTCAATAAATCTCCAGTCGTATTAGCTAATGTACCTTTTCCTTTAGAAAGAAATTTTAATTCTATTTCTTCTCCATTCTTTTCCACATCTCCTCTTCCTCCATAATTATTACCCGTATGTTTACAATCATTGATAAAAGCATATTCTATTTCTCTTTCTTCTGATTTTGCTCGTTCATGAACACCCATATTATTTTATATATTATGACTTATATGTATTCAATTTTTTATTAAAATAAACTTGAATACATTATTTTTTTTTTGTATACTATGTCAATGATGATTTTATATATCGATGGGAATTCGGTAGAAATTAATGCCGATTCTACAGGTAAAGATCTATCAAATCTGTTAAATCTAATAAATCAAAAAAAGGTATTAAAATTTGGAGGAAAACAGATTACTAAAGAACCTTTAGCTGATCAAGGTATTTGTAGTGAAGCTACACTTATAACTGCTCCGGCAGTTATGATTGAGTGTTTAGACAGAGATTCAAAAGTTATAGAAAATATATACTATGATAGATCATCTTTATTAGATAAAGATATATTTGAATCATTAAAGACTTTTGCTCCAGAAGGTACATTTACGTATCGTTCAGATATATTTGAGAGTCGTAATTGTCCTATGTGTGGGCATCGCGGTAAAAAACATTGGCAAGATTCTCTTTGTGAAAAATGTGAATGTAAAAGATATTAATTATATATATGACTAGAAAATATACAATATTAGACTGTCAAGAGACAGCACTTAACAAAAAAGGAAGATGTCTTTCTTCTTTTTATATTAATTCAAGTACTCCATTGGAATGGGAATGTTGTGAAAAACATACGTGGTACGCTTCTCTAAATAAGGTAAAGAAAGGACAATGGTGTCAAAAATGTTTTGATAATAGTATGAAAGAAATATTATTAAACGTTTTAACTTATCAAATAGATCTATGATTAATTGTATACATGAGTCAAGTTTTCGGCTATAATAGTAAATGAGATAACATCTCCTATATTTGAAGAAAGCATAGCTTTGTTTTCTCCAATACATTTGATATTAACTTTATTATTAACAATAGATACTGAAATACACTTTAAAAGTAATGTATGTAATGTACATATAAAAGATTCATCGTCTTCTAATTCTGAAGTTAAATCAATCTTATTATTATCATTATATTCTTCAGCACATATATTAGTATGAGCCCTAATAAACTTTAATACCAATGGACCATCTCCGTGTTTTTCTATAGTAATTTTGTCTCCATAATTAGTAGCATCAGAAATAGTATCTTTGAAATCACGAGTTGTTAATGAGAAAGATAAAGGAGCAGAAGTTGATATATCATCAATATCTTTATCTAAACTTAATAACTCTTCAGAGGGAATTTTTTCACTGATAATAATAAATCTGCGTTTAACTTTATCAAGATTATTATCGTGTAACATTATAGTTATCATATCATTTCCTTGTTCTAAACATATACTTATTTTGTCAATAGTTTTATTGAGATTTATGAATACAGCCTGTATATTGTCTCGATTTATACATATGTATGTATTATCATCTTTACAATAATAATTTAACATCTTTTTGCTATCGATCGATATTTTTATTCTATTATTAATATTATCTTTTGTATAAATTGTTATAGATTTTTTACTAAATTTAAAGTAGATATCTCTAACTTTTAAATTTTTCAACAAAGTAAATAAGTATTTAAAAACAATTGGATCAAAATAAGATAATTCTATAATATTACTGGGATTTGTTGGTGAATCTACAATTCCATGTATTGGAGCACTTGGAGTGACTATCCGCGGCGGGCGTCCAGGACCACGTCTTGATGATGACTCTGATTTTGACATATTTTTTTTTAATATATATAAAGATTAGATTCAATATAAAATAATTAATTAGTAATTACTAATTACTATATTTCTTTTCTGCTTCTATAACTTTTTTGTAAGACTACGTTCATAGCTAAAATAATAATCTCCAGCAAAATTACGATCACCTCTCGCACAACTATCTATATGACATATATTTAAAATCCTTTTATAAATATTTGTCTTTTCAGAATAGATTAACTACGAGCGGAATATCAAACGCAATTTTTATTGCCTCAGAATCCTCTTTTTTATTTAGTTTCCGAATTTCATTCAAATAAGTGTTGGCTCTATAAATATTAAAAATTCTCTCTTCATCTGAAATCTTTTTGCTCTTACTATCATTTAACTTAGAATACATAGAACTCAAATCATTAACTTTGTTATAGCTTTTGTCCAATTCTACAGAAGTATCAGTTTTTTGTATATCTATTTTAAGTTTGATATCTTCTTTTGCTTTTATAATATTCATACATTCCTCATTATATAAATACACTCTGGGTTTAGGTCCTTTATTTATATATTCTACATCTTTATATTCCATTTCAGAACCTAATTTTCTATAACTTTTATTTCCGTCTAATGACTCGTAAATAGTTGTTGTTTTACCTGATTCTTTCATTTCTATACCTTTACTTTTTGATTTAAATTCTACAAATGTATTATCAATTGTTCTACTACTCATTACACTATTACGATTAATACTTGCTATTTTTTTGACTTGATTGTAATCTCCGTTTAGTAACTTATCTAAATTATAAATTGTATAAGATGTAGATGTTTTTATATGGTTATCAATCAAAATTGAATTAGATTTATTAATATCTTTAACTGGTATAAATGAATTATGAGGATTTAAGTTAAATGTTAAACCCATCATTAAGATAGGATGATTGCTAAACATAGATTCATTTAGTTTTTCATTTTTATATCCAAGAACATAATCAAATATTTTTTGTAAAAAAGACTCAATCATTTTCACATTCTCAGAAGATCCTTTTTTATATACTTTTACGTACTTATTAAACAATATTAAACTCATTGGAGAGATATTTGTTAGAAATATAGTTTCAAAGTCTTTTATTCTTGTATTTAATATAGTATCATTAGACACATTTTCAACTATTATTTCTACTATTTTCTTTAACATATTAATATTTTCTAATTTATTTTTTTCTAATTTCTTCTTAGAAGCTAATACGCCTTTATAATAAGTATCACTCATACTACTTTTTATTTCTTTTAGATTTACATCATTTGTAATTATTTCTATATATCTTTTTAATGATTCAGAAAAATCATTAAGTTTTGATATATTTGTAAATATATTTTCAGTAGTATCAAAACTAAATGATTTAGGTTCTATTTTGTATATATTTTTAAATTTCTTATCTAATTCCTTTAATTCTTTTTTAATTTCTGTACTAGATTCATATTCCATAACATTATCTATATTCTGTCTATATGAAAGAATATCCATATATAAAATTTCTAAACCAATTTTCCATTTATTGATATTGTCATATACTGTATCCATCCAATTGTTTATATATAAATATAAGTATAACTAATGTCAGGTAGATCAGTAGGTGGTGAGTTTGTACCTCCCGGGTTTTACGGGGATTCTGATGAAAGATTTAATCCTTCTAACAATAATAATGAAGGAAATGATAAGAAAACTAAGAAAACTAGTAAAATAAAATTGTGTATAATAGTAGTTATTTGTTTAATTGTAGTAGTTATAATTTATATGTATTTTTCGTCAAAGAGTAGTGGTAAAGAAGGAGATCCTTCTACGCTGTCAGAAAGTGAACACGAAGAATTAGTAGAAAATATATCAGAAGATGAATTACAATCTATATTAAAAGGAGAAGGTATTAAAAGAAAAGAAGACAGCATCCCACAACCACAGCCACAGCCACAGCCACAGCCACAGCCACAGCCACAGCCACCTGATTTAAGTCAGTATTCTGTATTAGAAAATATAACACCAGATATTATAATAAAAATAAATCCTTCTATTGGATCTACGCTATTATTAGCAAAAAAGACATATGAAAACATTTTAAAATCTTCAGAAAGTAATATTGGCGAAACTGATACATTCCTTTTAACTTATGCATCAAATATTAGTAAGCAAATTTTATCATCTCCTCCTCCTCCACCACCAACACCACTTCCTGCTCCTGCTCCTACTCCTACTCCTGCTCCTGCTTCTCCCAGTAATATAGAGGTAGAGTCTGAAACAGATAAAGATAATATATTGAATGATCCCGATCCCGATCCTGAACCTGACCCCGATCCTCCTTCTGAAAAGCCTAAACCAAAAACAAAAAGAGGAAGAAAACCAGCAGCAAAAAAGAATAATAGAATAGAGGAGTTAGATGACGAAGCAGACTCAATTAAGGATATAAATTTATCATTATCTGATAATTAATTATAATCTTATTACAATGGTAAAAGAATAGCCATATCATCATCCAAATTCAATTGTACATATCGTTATATTTTAATATAGTAATGTCCAAGACAGCAAAAAAACCAACAGCTAAGAAGGATTCTAAGGAACCTAAGGATAAAGTAGTTAAACCCAATAAGGAACAAAAGCCTGTAGCAGCTAAGAAACTGTCTTCTAAAAAATCATCAACAGCTTCTACTAAACCGCCTAAGAATTTAGATAAACCAGTTAATGTACCTGTTATGAGATGTATTACTCAACTTAAAACCTTATTAAATCAGGAAACAAAGGAATCAATTGATAAATTTGAGACAGAACACGCAGATTACATTAAGAAGGAAAAAGAGTTTATTGATAAGATTAAGGTTAGTAAGAAGAATACTGAGGATAAGAAGAAGCTTCAAGTAGAATTTAAGGCTTGGAGGGATAACGATAAAAATTCACCTTTAACTAAGAATATTACAAAGCTTAGAAAGTCTATCTATCGTGTCAGCGGTCCTGCTTCTAAGTATGTTGCTCAAATTCTTGAAATTATTATTAAGGATATTCTAAAGTATGGAATTGATACAGCTATAAACTCAACAAAGAACCCTAGACAACCTAAACTTACACCTAAGGACTTTAGTGATATGTCAGCAGACAATGTTTCTACCTTTGCTCTGATTAACGGATTAAAGAGTGTTGAATTAATAAAGAACGGTATTGGTAAAGAAGAGAAGAAAGCTAGTAGTACAGGAGGTGAGGAGGAGGATGATAGTCCGGATGAGAAAGAAGAAGATCCTGCCACTAAGAAGAAGTCAGCACCTACTTACAAGATGGTAATTTATAATCTGTTCAGGAAGCTTGTAGCTCCTCATAATACAAGATTATGCTGTGCTAACGCTTGTAAGCAATTTATCTCTGATCTGTTAATGGAATTCATTGATCGCTTACAATTTTACTTAGCCGAGTTGGTATGTATTACTGCTAAGGCAAGTACGGTTAATCAATTCCATATTCTATCAGCTTGTAAGTTACTATACTACAATGTATATAGAAATACTGAATCTTACACACATTTTAAGGAACAGGTAGATGAATTATTTAATAATAAGTTTGTAAAGAAAGTAAAGGGTAATAAGGCTAAGCCACCTATTCAGGCATAGATAGTCTTTATAAATCTATTAATATGATCTTGATTATTATTATCACTTAATGAAATACTTATCATTCCAGGTATTAATGTATTAGGTATGTTAAATTCTAATAAAATACGTTTATCTACATTTCCTACAAATATATTATTATTTATTAATTTTTGTTTTAATTTTATAGGTAAAGATACCATTAATGTATTAGGTATAATTTCTACATCTTCTGATATTACCAATACTATATCATTAGAATGCTCATTATAATCTTTTAATAAGATAGTATTATAATATTTTTTTAAATATTGTATAAGAGAATTCATTAAAATTAACATTTTTTTGTTTTTATTATCTCTATCTTTTGATATAGTCTTATAACTTCTTCTTGCTTCTGATACAAGACTAATTGGTATAGTACCTCCTCTCAGATTATAATTTTCAATTCCATATATTATTGGTTTTATCTTATAACCGTCTATATAGGAATTTTTGATTACCAAAATTCCTATATCTGAAAATGAGCAACTAAAGGCAGTTATATTATTATCATCAGGATTTATAGGAAACTTTCCAAACATCTGAGAAACATCTGAATGAAGTGGTATTTTACGTGATCTCGCTATAGTGCCTATAGTTTTTATATCATTTATTATACCAATATCCTCTTGTGCTGCTGTTATAGAAATTATACAGGTATTGGGCTTAATTTCTCTTAGTACGTCATCTGGATTTATATTCATAGAAGAAGATGGTCTGATTATAGAAACCTCTATTTCATCTTGAATATCATCGATCAACATAGAAGTGCTAATATGTTCAATCGAAGTAGTTATAATATGTGGTTTTTTGTTAGTACCTTTTATGAAAGATCTAATAGTAGATGTTAATATCATACTATTGGATTCTGATATTCCAGATGTAAATATGATAGTATAACCTTCTGGACCTATAAGAGAGAAATTTGAATTACTTGATATATCATTTCTAAATTTGTCTATAACCCTATTATATTCTCTTTCATTCACTCTATTTATTGTACTATAATTGCTATTCAGATACATATATATTAATTAACATATCACCTCAAAAAAACTGAAATATATATACCTCCAATAACCATCGATTCTAAAGCTACAGTTTTCTTTATTTACATTTTTCAATCTAACATCTCGTGTAGATCGTGGATTATAATGAGCACACATCTTCATGTATATCATGTATATGAATTGCTGATATACAAATTTATGAGAAATAAATCTGATAAATTTACCGAATGGAAGAAGAATAATTTCAACACGAAAATCCCTCAAAAAACAGAACCCATACAACACATTGGATATGGATTTATTATGAAATGGACTAATATAAAAAAGGATGAATTACAAAAAATAGACAAATTGCACCAATATCTGTTTAATATGTATAATATAGCAGACTGGGTTAATCCTCCAGAATTTTTTACGACTGCTGTATTAATCGTATTAGTATTGAAAGAACTCATAGATAAAAATACTGCTACACGTTTAAATAGAATCACACAACAAAGATTAGGAACTTTTATTGATTCGCATGAGACCATTTTCCAATATTTAACATCTAACATAGGACAACTCGTTCTTATGGATGTGATTCTGAAAGAATGTAATGATTACGATAACATACAAGATATAATTGATAAATTGAAAGAAATGATGGGTAATGACAAAATAGCATTAAAGATTTTAAATAGAGAAATACAAGTACCTGAAAGACTCGTATCTTTAGTAGATGTACCATTACGTGATTATAATACTTGTATGTTCTTACAAAGAATATCAAGAATAAACTAAAGTCGTAGATATATTTATATAGACATGACTATAGGTAATAATTATGAAAGTATAAAAAAACATATAAGGACAGACAGTCCAATAATAAATATTTTTATAGATATTCTAAAGGGAATTCCCAGTAAGGATCTAAATTTTGTACCAAAGACGAGTTCTAAAGGTTATGAATATATAAAAATACATAAAGAATGTAAATTATATCAATCATTTCACTGGTTCTATCGTAAAGATTATAAAAGTGATAATAATATTTTTTATGATAAAGTTTCTGCAACACGATTATCATTAATCAAATGTGGAGGATTACATGCTTATAGAACAATTGACGATGTTAGACTTTTATTTTTTAATAAGAATTTAGTGAATTCTATTATAAAAAATTACTTAGATCCATTGATAAGAAGCAGTAAATATTCTAAATATTATTATTATATAAAGTTGTTTTTACGTAATTCTATTAGTATAGCAAATGATTATGAAAAAAGAGAAATAAAACAAATAAAAGTATCTAAGAAAGAATGTATAGACGACTTTCTCGAAATGATCAGTAAGATTTTTAAATTTAATGGTATTATTTTTTATAAAGATAACGCTATTAAAATTATATTAAATAATAGTAATTTAGTTAAAAGAGATCTTAATAATAGATACGATTGGACAAACTGGGGTTTAGATAATTACATTGCTGATATCAAAGAATTTGATTTGAATCCTTTATATTTTGGAAAAAATGATGAATTTAAAGCTTATGATTTTTATATAAATTCTTTACAACCATCAATTAAAATCGATGAAGATTATGATTTTGGTTGTTTAAACATAAATCAGCTAAATTCAATCAATAAATTACATACAAAAGATGATTGTATGAAAGCATTGTTACGATTTATGAAAAGACATAATATTAGTATCTTTTGCTTACAAGATTTATTATATAAAGATGCTAAGACTTTTAACAAATTTATCGAAAATGAAGATTTATATTCATCTTTGGGAGACTTTGAGAGACTAAATTTAAAAGATACTGATTTATGTAATGTTATTATTTCATCTTCAAATATTATGATAATAAATAACGAGTTACTAAATGGTGATCATGTCATTACGTTTTCACATCCTAATTATAAAAAGAAGAAGTTCATTAATATAAAAACAAAAAATATAAATACTTTACAAGAATTATCTAAAAGAAATATTGATATGATAATAGGAAATATTAATATAAATAAAGAGGAATTAAAACCTTTAGATTATGCTCTCAATTCTGAACAAGTATATGGAACAAATATAAATGAAACAACCGATATGTATATAATGTCAAGACTTCCTTTAGTTTTATCCAGTGTGATACCAATTAATTATAAGTATTCAGATCATAAAGTTCTTATAGGAAAAGAATAATATTTTTATAAAACACGTCGTACATTCAACATTGCCTGAAACACGTTAATAGAGTAAGTTGCTGGATTTTCAAGATGTTGAATTCCTACAGAAAGAGTGTTTTGATATTTAATTGGTACTACATAAGATGTATTAATATTAACACTATAATCTGCTTGTCCAACACTCGCTCCTGCTCTTGCGTTTGCTACAGCGACAGCATTTCCATCGAGTATACGAAATTCTGTATTTATATTATTTCCTCCATCTGTCGCAGGTGAGCCTCCTCTATATGTATGACTTATTAATGATGGATCTACACCTCTTATTGTATCAAATAAATCAATTAATGTTTCAGTAACATCTATTTATAATTTCAACAGGAGCGTATAAATCAATCCAATCTGATTTATAATTACTTATATTACCGATGGTATATACAGAAACAGTAGGAACTTCTACATTTGTAATAACAACTAAGATTTTTTTGTTTCATGTATTCTAATATGAGATTCTCCAACCATAGTTACTCCAACACCACCAGTTACATTAATTGTTTGAAAAATAGTATCTTGTGTAGGTACATTCCTTACTGTAAATCTAATTGAGTCTCCTATCGTAGGAGATGTAATAGAGTTCACTATATTAGTAGCAGTATCTAAAACATCATCTCTGTTAGCATCCTGTGGATCTTTATTAATCAAACCATTGTGAATATTATCAGATGTTATTTATTGTTACCGCTGTTGTATGTTCTATACTCTTAATATTAGCTATTTGACATCTATGATTAAATTTTAGTGATGGAAGTGTATTACTATGTAGTTTCATCTCAACATCAAGAGTAAATTCACTTATAGCTTTAATTACTATATCACCATCGTGCGTTCTATCATCAATTGTAGGAGCTAATGATGTATCTTTTCCTGATTCTATTGTATTTGTATTTATTTTTTTAAGAGTTATAGTACCGTAATTAGTAATATCTGTCATGATATCAATATATTATATAAAAAATGAATAGTAATTATGTTAAATATAACTATATTAATGCCTGCAATTTGTAAAGATTGTAACAGAATATTGACTAAATCAGTCGTAAGAACTTTATATAATTGTAAATACTGTAGATATGCTCCTATCTATAAATGTCAAGATTGTAACTCTTTCTATTGTAGCGATCATTGTAAAGTCGTTTCTTTTGAGGAGATTGAGAAGAGAAGAAAGATTTAATATGCTTAGCAAAAAGAAATATTATAAATATCGCGCATAATACTAACATAATTATCATAGTTAGTCTGTTCATACAATTTTTTTGTACCCCTCCTCCTTTAGCTTTTTTATAATTAAGATGATTGCCAGTTTCCTCGTCTGGACCAGGAAACCAAACATAATTTCTATTTGGATTTTTTATCCTTAACCATTCTAATCCTTTTGTGCCTTGGTACATTACACTTACAATGTCTTTTGAAAGATTAGGATGATCAAGTCCTAAAGCGTGACCGAACTCGTGATTTACTACATAATATCTATAAGTATCTAATGGAGGTCCCATATCGTCAGGAAAAGGTTGTTCTACACCACTTTTTGTTTTATGAGGACCTCCGTCCCAATTGTCAAGATTAAAATATATACCATGCTTATTAGGAAGTTTAGTAGGATCATAGGCACTAAGTTTATTTAAGCTATTACCTATTTTATTTACTAAATTTTCGTTAGTATAAAATTCAACCTTAATCGGAGGCATTATATCACCATCTTCTTTTGTTTCGTCATAAACAAATTCATAGTTATATGGAGATTTTATCCATCCCGAACGATGGGTGAGTATTTCCTTAATTATTTTACTATATTCATTATATTCTTGATCATTAATATCATCTGTTTTAGAAATATAATACTTAACTTTGGGCATTTCTATATATATAGCAATGCTAAAAAGGAACAACACTTCATTTCCTATACATTTATCAGATAAAATACAAAAAATATATGAAAGATATAAAAATATAGAAAAGCCTTTTTTGCTATTCCATCAATACTTAGTTAGAGAATATTTTATAGATCCAACATTTGGACTTACAGGAGAAAGAGATACAAGTAGAGGATTATTAATATGGCATCAAACTGGTCTTGGAAAGACTATTTTGGCAGTATCTGTAATGATAGCATTAATGGATATAAAACAACCTGTTCTATTAATACCAAAGTCATTACATCAAAATTTTTTAGATACTATAGATAAATTAATAGAAGATAGAATACTTGCCGATAAGATAAAAGGTAGATTAAACTTTGTATCAATGGATGCGTATAATTCATCTGCTCAATTAAAAGCAAAGAGTGGTACATTAAATAATAAGCTACTTATAGTAGATGAGGCTCATAATTTTTTTAAAGCAATAATCAATTCAGGAGAAGCATCATCTAATGCAAAGATTATGTACAATATGATTATGAGTGCTGTAGATTTAAAGATATTATTCTTATCGGGAAGTCCTATTACAAAAGATCCATTTGAATTAGCTTGTGCCGTGAATATGTTGACTGGTACAGAAACTTTACCTTCTAATTATGATACGTTTGAAGAGCAATATATAGAAAAAAGATTACATATAAAGAATAAGAATAAATTACAAAATAGGTTATTTGGTTTAGTTTCATATGTTAGATCAGATTTACCAAACTTTCCAGGAGATGATAAAGATAAATTAGTTGATAATGACAGACCTAAAGATTTAGGTATAACAGTTGAAAAGATAGAAATGTCTAAAGATCAATATTTAAGATATGTATCGATTAGAGATAGAGAAGATAAACTTTCTATGAAAAAGAAAAGCAAAAGAGCAAAAAGCCCACATTCTCAAAAAATGAGAGATACACCTAATATGTCACTACCATCTTCTGGAAAGGGTACAGCATCTTATTATATAGAAAGTAGAACGATTTCAAATTTTGCGCCACCTTTAGAAATAGCTAATGAAGATGCTGAAAAAATAGATGATTCATATTTTACTAAAGATAATTCACCAAAGATGTTTAGGTTAGTACAGAATTTGAAAAAAGGTAAAAAACCTGCTTTAGTTTATTCTCAATTTATTAAAGGTGGACTGAATGCTATTGTTAGATATCTAAAATTAGAAGGATTTGTTGAATGGTTACCATCTGAATATGGACAACAGATTACTCATAAGTTAAGATTTGCTGTCATATCTGGAAAAGTTCCTCCCGCTGACCGTCCTTTGGTTGTAAAAACATTTAATGATGGAAGTAATATGTATGGAGATGTTATATCTGTTTTGTTAGTATCAAAAACAGGAGCAGAAGGTTTAGATTTAAAACATATTAGAGAGGTACATATTTTAGAACCATATTGGGATATGGCAAGAATTATACAAATTCAAGGAAGAGCTATTCGAAAAGGCTCACATTCTAATTTACCAGAAACAGATCGCAATGTCAAAACTATAATCTATGTATCTGTAGAAAATAAAGAGACTTCAGATAAAGTAAAACTTAACGAAGATACTACTATTGATATGCAATTCTTAATAAGATCACAAAAAAAGATGAATTTGATAAAAGAATTTGAAAAGGCTATTAAAGAGGTAAGTATAGAGTGTATAGTAAATAATTATGATAACTGTAGAGTATGCCTTCCAGATAATGTACCATTATTTAATTCTTCAGATGTTAGTGCTGACATAGACGATCCTAATGATCCGTGTCGTACTTACACAACAGAAAGTAAAGTTAAAGTAAGATTAATAGAGTATGAAGGTAGTAAATTTTATTATAAAGAAAATAACGAATCTCCATTCGGTTATGATCTATTTGTTTATGATGAAAAATTAGAAGGTTATACAGAATTTCCACTTAATAATCCAAAAGTTTTAAAAATAATAAATTCTATAAAATAAATTTTAAATCAATATATATATATAGAAAACTATGTTAAGTAAAGGCGGTGATCGTCCTACACAAAGATGGAATGTTGGAATAAGAGCTACTATATGTTTAGTATTAATAACAATGATGATAATTTTACTTATTTCATATAACGCTCAATTAGGTTGGGATTGGTCTAGCTTTGGTATTTTCAGTACAGCTAAGACTAATACATCTCCTTCGGCGTGGTATGTAGTAGGAGGATTTATGGGAATAGTTGGTATGATCTGTGTATTAATAATGGGAGCAGAGATAATGCCTACGCTAAAAAGTGTAGTTAAGAACACAATTGACGCATTCCCTGATTCTATTCACAATACTAAGTATGCTGTTACTGGTAATTATACCTAGGGATAGTAGAGTGATCCTCTAGTTCTTGATAAATCTCTTTAGAATATTTATTACCGAATTCACTTATTTGAGATTCATCTGTTACGTTATTAAGTTCAATATTTTTATCTTTATTTTTTTGTTTATTTTTTTTAATGACAAAAGTAAGTACCACAACTAATATAATTATTATAACGATACCTTTCATCGTATATAGTTAATTGAATATATTTAAGTGATAAATATAGATATGATTATCAAAGATGATACTAAAGAATTACAATATCAACCAAAAAATAATCCAGGAATTAGAGAAAATAAATATAATTATAAATCAGGACAAAGAAAGTTACTTGTTACTGAAATAGAGTTCTTAACTTTGTACGGGCATTTATCCGATACCGTTCTTTATATAGGATCAGCACCAGGTCATCATTTAGATACTTTGATAGATTGCTTTCCTAATATCAAAAAATGGATATTTTATGATCCTAGTGATACTGTATGTAAAAATAGTATGAAAGTAGAAAAGCATAAAAAATTTTTTACTCCAAAAATAGCTTTAGAATTTAATGGTAAAAATGTATTATTTATCAGCGATATCAGAGGATTTACTAAATCATGTAAGCAAGATATTAAGGTTGCTGATAATACTATTATAAATGATATGGAAACACAAAAATTAATGGTAAAGAATAGTAATTTCGTAATGAGTTCATTAAAATTTAGATTACCGTGGGAAGCAAATTCAGATATCACTGAATATTTTGATGGCGACCTTCATACAACTCCGTGGCTTGGCGAGTTCTCTCCCGAGCTTAGACTATTTACTGATGGCAAGTTATATAAAAACTATTCTAACAAAAAAATAGATAATCAATTATATTGGTATAATTGCGAACAAAGAAGACAATTATACCCCGAATTAAAATCAAATTATATAGAACACGACTACGATCAGTTAGAAGAGTGTAGAATAGTAAAGAATTATCTTAAACAAAAATTAGGAGATACACCCGATTTAGATGAAAAGGTACAATCTTTTATTAAAACAAAATGTTCTATATATAAACCTACGTATAGATATTAGTACAAAAAATATTTATTTTATATATTTTTTTGTAATATAAATATAACTATAGAGGAAGGGGTACAAACTGTACCCTCAGTTCTTTTACATAAGTATCATTATATCTATGTGATATAATGATATCAGCTTTATCCAATGATTTAAACATATAGGAATTAGGTACAAATTTACCTTTTGGTTCAACCGAAGGTTTTTTCCCACTAGGTAAATATATATCTCCATAACTCCATATTCCAACCATCAATTCTTTATTATAAGCTATTTTTTTGTTAACCAATTTTAATAGACTATAATGATCTTCATTCATAAGATATGATTTAAATTCTTCATTCTCTTCTAATGATAAAGCTTCATATGGAATATTTGTTTTAATGAATACCATACTATATATTTGTATTTTCTTAGATTCTATTATATTAAATGCTATTACTATTAATATCAATTACAACGATTGTAGGAATAGTAGTATATATGTTAAAAAGAGCATTTGACGAATATATAGATGATAGAAGTTTAATGGAAAGAATACTGGATACTGAATCAATTTAATACTTTAAGCATTTTTTCACGACCAATATCAATATCTTCTAATAATTTATCTGTAATTTTATCATCAAAATGTTTAATAAGTTTAGATCTATCAAGTTTTCCTACATTAAACTTTTTCATCTTTGTCTCTATTCTATTTTCAGAAATACTATCATATATCATATGTTTTAATTTTGTAAAGAAATCATCATCTTTTGTCTTATCGTTTGAAATTATAATAAATAATGTATCAAATGTTATATTGACTTTATTATTATCTAATGATACATAGTACATAAATAAAGCAGGAATACTAAGCATTCCTTTAAATCCTTCCATTTTTATCAACTCCTTTATCGTATCAAAATCAAAATCATTGCCGTGACCTTTACGTCCCCAAGTATAACTAAAAACTTTTATATCTTTTGCTGGAAGTATAATAATCATTGTAGAATTAACCATAGACTTTGCGAGTTTAACTACATATTTTACGCTCATATTATCAAATGGAGGATTAGCTATAAATACTGTATTTTCTCTTTTCTTAATAACATCTATAGTCAATTGACCAATACATCCAGAAAAAATACAATCTCTATTAAATATTGAACAATAATTTAATGTATTATTAATTGGAGAAGCAAAACATTCAACAGATTTATCATTAAACATTTTTGATATCTGTCTATATATTAAAGGATCGACTGATAATAAACTACCTGATACGCTGAGTAATTCTCCTTCTTTATATGGATTATCCGCTGTATAACGTATTAACATTCCTATAACCTCTTCCTTAGAAACTGCTAATTGTTTGTATTTTGAAATTAATTTATTCTCTATCGGAATTGATGTAGTTTTTGTTTTTACAATAGTTCTATCATTCTGTCTTTCTATTGTATATGATATTTTTTTGTATTTATTTATAGCATCGGCAATTTTATTTATCCTTTCATCAATATCACTATTGGGAGAACGTTCTTTTAATATTGATGTATATTTTATATTATTTAAAGTATTTTTTATCAGTTTTTTATCTGGAGGGATCTCATAAGGAAAGTAATTTGTGCTTCTATTTATCATTTCCTGATGATGTAGACTAATTTTGTTAATTAAACCGAAAAAATAATTTTTTATCCACGGACGAGAAGAATCTTTAATCGTTAATATATCATTAATATCATTAGAAATAAGTTTTAATCTTAAATCTGGAGAAATACTATATCTATTGTCTCCGCCGACTATTATCCTTGGATAGTATTTATATGATGGTTTTCGTAATGAGCATTTTATCTTTAATATACATAGTATTAAAGCACATAAAAATATCAAAATTATACTCATTTTTACGCTAAACATTTATCTATATATATAAATATATTATATTATAAATTTCCTTCTATTTTCGTTTTAGATATCTTATATAATCTTGAACGATATACTTTTTGTCTTTCATATAATTGTGATTTTAGCACTGTTGCGCTATCCCAAACGTCTAATATGTAACGAGGTATGCTACTATTCCCTGAAAATCTAAGTATTCTACCTATTATTTGTTTGATACCAGATTTACGTGGTGTTGCAAGCACAAGTGCATCAAGATGTGAGTAGTCAATACCTCTACGGCTGTATGAAAAAGTAGTTAAAATTATTCTATGCGTTTTACATTTTTCTATTTTATCTTTTGTTGCGCCTCCTTTTAAAACATCGGCATTAGATTCTAAGTCTATTTCATCCTTTTCATAAACTTTTACTAATCTTTCGTATAAATTATCTAAATATCCTCTATGTTCTCCAAATACAAATATATTACATTTTTTGTCATATAATTCACGAATTTTATTTAACACTAAGTCTATACGCTGTGGATCTGATATAATTCTTGATAATGTGTTCACAAACGAAATTGTGCCACCATCATTTAAAACGGGAGTTAGGTACTCTTCGTTTCCAATATATTCAACTATCTCAACATTCACATCAAACTCTTTTGCTACCGTATCGAAGCCATCTAAATCTCTTGAGTGTACTACTTTACCTAAATGAGCTTCGATGTAAGGTAAAAGTTCATTCTTCACGTCACTTGGAGCAAGTGTACCACTCATTCCTAAAACAAACCGACACCAAGAGGTTTTCCATAATATTTCTTTATTACAATTTGATATATGTTCATGAACTTCATCCATAATAGCAAAAGCAAACTGTGAGAAAAAGTCACAATCCTTATCTCTTGCTGTATTAATAATACATAGTATTACATCAAAATTCTGAGCAGATTGATTAGTCTTATTATTGTATATACAAGTTTTTAAATGAGGAGTAAATTGTTCCATTTCTTCTATCCATTGTAATGCTATATGCTTACATGGAACTACAACTAATGTAGTAGCACCAACTTGTCCAATTATTGCGATAGCTGTACGAGTCTTCCCTAAACCTGGAGCTAATTGCATTAAATAGCTTCCGAATTTATCTTCATTAGAAAATCTACAAACAACTTCATTTAATACAACCTCTTGATGAGAAGCAAGATTATCACCGAGTGAAAATTTATCAAATTTTCTACACTTATTAAATTTTACATCTAATTTTATATCTGTATTCTTTTGTACCAATTCTAATAACCCTCTTGCTAAAACAATATGATCTTTTGAAGATTTAAATAACTTTAAAACTCTGGGATGTCTTTGTATAACACTGGGAGTTCCTTGTGGTAACCTTTCCCTAACTGTAAACTTTTTCATCTTGTATTTATCAATAAGTTTTTCAAATGTTTTTTTATCTATTAACAATCCAGAATTAGATATTGATAACATATATTATAAGGTAATACGTATTCAATTATATTTTTCTGGGTATATCTAAAACATTATCAGTTTTAAATCTGAAAGTATAACGATCAGGTTTTGTCACTTTAGTTACATTACGACAACATTTTGAAATATTAGATATCGGGATATTTAAAGCTTTTGATGCTTCAGTTTGAGATTTAAATCATATTGTATAATTGGTTTTACTTTTACTAATCCAGAATTGACTTTATGTATTTGGTTTTCTTGATTTGTACACCATTCTAAATTATTAATATGGTTATTTGATTTATTATGATCAATATGATTAACTGTATATTTATTTTCAGGATTAGGTATAAAATTTAAAGCAACTAATCTATGCATTTTCATAGGATGATTTTAAAAATCATCACCTGATATATTAACAACTAAATATCCACCTCTATTACTCGGATTAATATTTTTTTGTGTATTCTTATTTTTTAAATTACCAAAAGTGCTTATTTCGTATTTTTGGAAATTTTTAATTCCTTTCCATAATTCTGATTGTGTACCATCTACACATTTCTTTCTTTCATCAATTGTACAAATATTGTCTGTCATCGTATATACTTAAATAAGTACTATTTAGGAATAGGTGGTGTTAATTTATCGCTATGATTAGCTTTTAAAGCTATTTAAATACAATATACCTATATATATATAGTAATGGAGTATACATTGGAGAGAACTAACCAATTAAATCTTATTGAAAATTATTATAATACACCAAAAGAAGAATCTATTGATGATACTGATTTTGGATATAACTTATATCCAGAACAAAAACAAGTACTATATCTTATGAAAGAATTAGAAAGTAAAAAAGATATTATAGTTAGTGGTTCTGATAAATATCATAAAGTATGTTATAATAAACTATGTTTGGCAGCACCTTTTAGCTTTGGTAAAACAGTAGTATCATTAGCCCTTATAAAGTTAAAAACAACTCCTATAGATAGAAATTGGTATAGTTTTTTCAACAATGAATCTTATAAAGAAACAAAAAATGAGATATTGGAACTACACGTTAAACGTCCATTTTATGTAGATACTACATTAGTAATTGTATCACCTTCTACTTTTCATCAATGGTTAAAGCATATAGAAAAAGTTAATATAAATTGTTTAGTAATAAATAATATAGATGATTTAGATAAGTTATTAGTTAATGTAATTAATAATACATTATATAGATATGATTTAGTATTATTAGTATATAGAAAATTAAGACCAGGTTATTATCTACCATATGGTAAAAGTGTACTAAACTGGTCAGAATCTACGAATATTACTGTATTATCTATATTAAGTACAGATAAAGTATGGAAAAGAGTAATAATAGATGATTTTGATAGTATCAATATCAATAATGATATGCTAATACCAGCAAGGATTATTTGGCTCATATCTACAACCGCTACTACTCGTTTTCATAGAAATTCTTATAATATGTCTAGACATACGTATCATACTTCTAAATGTTATGATATATCGGCATTAAACCATAGAATTATGGATGTAATAAAAGATCCTATATTATCTAATTTAGCAATTAGATCTAATTTAAATGTAAATATTCCTAAGATTATATTTCATAGTTATATATTTAAATATGGAAGAACTGTTAATCAAATATTAAATAATCTTAGCTATCCTCCTGATGTTTCTGAAAGAATTAATTCAGGAGATATTTCAGGAGCAGCAGCAAGTTTGGAAATGAGTAGAAACTGTTCATCGTTGGGAGAGTTCCTATATCTTTTGATTCATAAAAACAAACAGTCTTATGAACATTTTATAAAACTCTGTGATCAACTTGAAAGAGTAATTTCTATTATAGACGATAACTTTCACACACTCGTTAGAGATGATATACGTACTGAAGAAGAAATGGTTATGAATGAACATAAAAGTCCATTAGATTTTATTAAAGATATTAAAGATCAAAAGGAATGGACACAATACATTAATAAGTTAAATCGTCACGAAGAGTTTATAACATCGACTGAATTTGCTGATATAAAAAAGTATCTAAATGAATGTAAAGATAATGCTGGTAACTTTAAAAATATTCTTGAAAGGATTAAAAGAAATATGGAAGATGGTACGTGTGGTAAATGTTTTTGCGAACCCGAAGATGATAAATTTATATTACAATGTTGTAATGTATTACTGTGTAAATATTGTATGCTTCGTAATGATACAAATATTTTTATAGATAGATGTCCTAATTGTAGTGTTAAATTGGATAAACATAGTTTCATACGTATGCCAAAGGATATATCGTTAGAAGAGTTTATTAATACAGACTATGAAGATGCTTTTAATAAATTAAGAAATTATTGTCCAAAATGTGAAGGTGAAGAAGTAGATGATGAAATTGGTTTATTACCAAAACAAAAAGCTTTATTATCTATTATAAGAGGTAATAAAAATATACAGTATATGAATTATAAAAAAAATATAGGTTTAGATATGTCTAACGTAATTGAATCTGATGATGTATTGGAAAAGCCAGAAGATATACCTAATAAATTTGTTGTTTTTACTAAATATTCAGATATTACATCTAACATATCACATATGTTAAATAAATATAATATAAAAAATACAGTTTTAAGAGGGACTAACTCTAAAAATATAAAAAGAGAGCTTAATAAATTTCAACATACAGATACTAATGTTATGTTAATCCCTTCACAAGATATATGTGCCGGTTTAGATTTAGAATTTGCTACACATTTAATATTTTATCATACAGTAAGAGTAGCAGAAGTTACAGCACAAATAGTAGGACGAGCGCAAAGGATTGGTAGAAAACATTCTTTAAATCTTATAGCATTACAAAACGAAAATGAATACTCTCCTTTCTATTTCTTAGAAGTTTAAGACGGAGGTAAGTTAATATCAGAAGGAATTTCTATATCTTGTGTATCTAATATCATTTCATCTAATCCCGCACCTGGTGGCACTAAAGGAAAACAGTAATCAGTCTCACATTTAAAATGTGCCAATACAGGCTCTTTACACTTTAATAACTTTATTATACTTTTTTGTATATCTTTTCTACTTTCACAGTATATGCTTTTTATATCAAAAGATTCAGCCAATTGACAATAATTAATATTGCGTGGTAAGTCAGTAGCTACAAATCTTTTGTTATAAAACAAGTCTTCCCAGACCTTAACCATTGATAAACAAGCATCATCTAACACAATCATTTTGATAGGTAATTTGTAACGAGCAACTGTTATTAAATCCGATAGAGACATATTAAATGAACCATCACCGTCCAAATCAATTACTGTTGCTGTAGGATTAGCAATTTGAGCGCCTATAGCATATGGAAGTCCTGCTCCCATTACACCTAACGAACCAGAACTTAAAAATCTACGAGGATGAGTCCAATCTATAAATTGAGAAGCATACATTTGATGATTTCCTACTCCAGATGTTACAATTGTATTCCCTTTATCCATATATTTATCTAATTCTATAATAATATCTTGTTGTTTGATAGATCCGTAAGATAGTCTTTTATAATTAAATTTATGTTGAGATTTCCATGTCCATATCATACTAAACCATTCATGTCTATCTTTTTTGTCTAAGAATGGTTTAATATTGTATAGAAATTTATTAACAGTACCTACATAAGAATAATCAGCCATAACATTTCTATTTATGTCATTTTTATCAATATTACAATGAATAATTTTAGCCTTTTTTGCGAATTTAGTTATGTCACCAGTAATTCTATCGTCAAATCTTGATCCTAAATTAATAATACAATCAGAATTTTGTACTGCTTTATTTGCTGTATAGTTTCCATGCATACCAAGAAATTTTAAAGATAAATTAGAAGTTTCATCTATAATACCCATTCCGTGTATTGTAGTAGTTACTGGTATATTACATTTTGCTACAATATCTCTAATTAAGTCTGTACATTCAATACATCCTTTTCCTAATATAAATATAGGTTTTTGAGATTTATTTACTACTTCAGCAATTTCAATAATATCCATTATATTCACTTCAACTTCATCTTCAATATCTTTGTCTATTATTTTTGTATCATAATCATACTCTATTGCTTCATTTACTAATAAATCTTTACATAAATCTATATGAACTGGACCAGGCTTACCAGATAATGCTATATGAAATGCGTCATGAATACATTTTTCCAATTCTCCTGTAGTTCTAGGTTGATAAGACCATTTTGTTACAGATTTAGACATTTTTACTGCGGGAGCTTCTTGAAATGCTTGTGTACCTAAATTTTTTGTACTTACTTGTCCGGATAATACTACCATAGGAGTACTATCTGTATAAGCATCTGTTATACCAGTTAAACAATTTGTTATACCAGGTCCTGATGTAACTATACACAATCCAGGTTTTCCAGTACTTTTTGCGTAACCCACTGTAGATAATGCTGTACAATGTTCATTAGAATTAATATAAGTTTTGAATGAACTTTTATAAAACTTATCAATTAATGGCATTATAGCACCACCACTGTAGATAAATGCTGAATTTGTATATTTACGAATAGCATTATAAATAATATCACTACCTTTCATATATATTATAAAAAGTATAAACAAAATAAAGATTTATATGCTAATTAATACAAAAAGATAAATCTTTTTTTTAACGCATAGGTGGTATCGGAGCTCTAGGTTAGAGTGAACTCAACGACAACTCTGGTATCGGAGCTCTAGGTTAGAGTGAGCTCAACGACAACTCTGGTACCGGAGCTCTAGGTTAGAGTGAGCTCAACTAAGTGCGTTGGACACCATCACAGTCAGCTCCCCAACAGTGGTGTCTGGATCCACATCGAATGCCACAGAAGTGGAATCGTGTGTAATAGAGACGTAGACCCGCATATTTCCCTCTTTAGCACACTTGAAGAACCGCCTTTTTCCCAACCCATGGTACGTAAGAACTGACTCTGATGTCACACCTACATCCATCAACAACGCATCTACATCGTAGAGGCCAACACCAGAGTATGTCATCATAGGTGTAGACGCCGCCTCACGGTCCCGACGCTCATCACGAGCGGCACGGAACTTCTGTAGCTTCAGACACTTATTCTCCAATCCATAAGGGACATCATAGTTCCCAATATGAAGGATGCTCCCACAAGGAGTGTCAGGTCCCATACCACAGCACCCGCCGAAGCTACGGCCGCAGCCGAAGCCCCAGAATCGGTCCTTCTCCCACACATCGCACACCCGAAAGCGCCTAGGAGTACGGTCCAGATGGTAAAGTCCATGCCTCTTGGCTTTCATATGATCCCTGCATTGGCGATCAGTAGCGAACGGCTTGAAGCATGTATGACAGACAAACAAACTCATCTTAGGCGAAAAGAGGAAGAGCGGAGGAGCAGAGGAGCAGAGGAATGACAATAAAGTACAGAAGCTGTAGCTTTAGAATCGTTGGTTACTAAATTATAGCATTTTTCATTTTTTTATACGTTAATTAATATAAAAAAAATATTATTTTTTGAAACGTAAGAGGCATCGGAGCTATAAGCTTCTACGACGCTATATCACGCAAGAGTAGTAGTTGAAGGCAGTCCCAGGAGGGGCCTCTCATATAGACTACCACTTTTTGAAAACATTGAAGATGGGTGCGAAAGCGACACGACCGTGGAAATACTCCCAATCAACCTTCTTGCCCTTCTCATCTTCATAAGCGAAATGGTGGAGAGCACTTGCGATGGTAAGACTGTCGTCCGTCTCGGTCTTATGCTGATTACCGAAGTACTCCAAGAGAGATACCCAATGGTATCCGCGGGGGAGCTTGTAGTCGACATCGGTTGCGAGGAAACAGTACGCCGTAGTGAACTGTCGGCGTTTGCCTCCCCTACAGATGACATGCATAGAACCGAAGGCATCATTGTAAGCCTTAACGGAGGCACCACTGCCCTTCTCTCGGTCCAGACGCATGATTTTTTCCCCTTTTTTGTTCTTCATATTGCCCTCTATGAAAGCTTTGTAGAGGTTCGGCGTCTTACGCTCGATCAGCTTCTTGATAGACGCGATGTTGTTTGCAGTACGCCTGTATTGGATCTTGAAATCCCTCGTGTCCCAAGAGCTACGGAACCTTCCAGTTACGGCATCCTTCCTGACGAGGACCTCATTTCCCTTGAACAGGACCATCGAGGCGTGAGACTCCATTTCCTTCTCACGAAAAGGCTTGTGGAGTGGTTGACTATAGTAGTCAGGCAATAAAGTACACTCTGTGTAGCTTTAGAATCGTTGGTTACTAAATTATAGCATTTTTCATTTTTTTATATGCTAATTAATATAATATAATGGAATTATATAGCGACAAAAACAAAAAAACTACAGTAAAAGGTTTAAAGTTTAAAGATGAACAGGCGGCTAAAGATACTATAAAAATAGTAGATACATATTTTAAAGATTTAAAAGAGTGTCAAAAAGTTCCTGGATACACTCCAAAAACCCTACTTCCGGAAAAATATATTGAAAATAATAAAGATCTTAAAAAATATTATAGTACTCAAGCTATGTGGAGAATTCTTGCTATGAGAAATAGAGCTTCATCTATGTTAGATAGAACAAATAATGAAGATAGTATAGAAAATTTAAAAGATGCTGTATATATTTTTGATAAATGGCTTTCTAAATATAAAAAGATGAGTGGAGGATCTATAGTAGATTGTTGTAAGCATAAAAACAGACATAAAAGTATTTAGATTACCAAGAAGATTCAGTAAGAAGAGATGTTTAAGTAATAAAATTAAAGGTTTTACTATGAGGAGTAGTTGTGCTTCATATATAGATTGTTAATGGACTCTCAAATTTTCTTAGTCATAGTAATGGTTGTAATGGTAATATTAGTATATTTCGATGATAAAATACGAATGAAAAATCCTAACAAATATTTATCAAAATTACAAGATCTACTCAATACTATGGACGTAAGTAAAGAAATACAACAAATAAAAGATTTACATAAACAAGAACCGTATAATACTTTTGAAAAAAGGAAAAAGATAGGTTATCAATATGATAACCTATATGATAATCTTAATAAGTACATTTCCAAAGAAGAATACAAAAAACATTTAAATATTATGGAGAATATTATTCTATCATTGAAAGACTATTTTAACTTAGCAAGACCTGCTTCAATAGATCCTACAATTGAAGATGTTTATTTAGCAAGTGCTCAAACTCCCAGTTATCCATCTGGACATTCTACACAATATCATTACTTTTATTTGTTATTAAAAGATAGAGAAGGTATAGATGCCAAAGAACTAAAAGAAGTAACAGAAATGGGAGGAATATCTCGTATAGTAGCAGGAGTACATTATCCTATAGATCACAAAGCTGGGAAATTATTAGCTGAAATGATCTATAAGAATTCTTATAATATATAATATGCCAAGGAAGTGCGTACCTACTGATAAAAAATTGTATGAAAAGACAAAATCTAAAGTATATCGTAAGATTAAAAAACATTCAGCATATAGAAGTGGAAAGGTCGTATCTTCTTATAAAAAAGCATTTAGTAAAAAACACGGTAGTAGAAAACAACCTTACAAAGGATGTAAGCGTAAGAGTAGTCGCTTAAAAAGATGGTTTGATGAGGACTGGAAATCAGATACAGGAAAATATAAATATACTTCTAAATCAAGTGTATATAGACCATCAAAACGTATAACAAAAGATACTCCATTAACACATAGTGAAGTTACAAAAAAAGAATTAAGTAGGGCTAAGAGAGAAAAAAGTAGTAAAGGTAGAGTATCAAGATTTAGGAAGAAAAGATCTTCAAGAAGGAGGGAATAGATTAACGGGGAGTAGATAATGGGGGTGATGGTTTCATAAATATCTTAGGAAGTATCCACACTGCAGCAATAGCTAATGATATTAGTATAATGAAGATTACTACTATTATTATATTTGTGTTTGTGTTTGTGTTTATATCTGGAGTTTTATCACATGCTTTTGCACATTCTTCTAAACTACTATATCCATCGCTATCGGGAGATTGAATACATGTATCACTAACACATTTA
>Ga0115008_10000619_pt1 | contig 27207 bp, 27 predicted proteins | sample FraStrMetagenome_FD_87164 | JGI IMG/M metagenome (GOLD analysis project Ga0115008, IMG submission 87164) | Marine eukaryotic phytoplankton communities from Arctic Ocean - Fram Strait ARC3M Metagenome | ecosystem: Environmental > Aquatic > Marine > Oceanic | place: Fram Strait | collected... | reverse complement strand
TGTGGATTTATCCATGACCTAGCTATCATGTTATCAAAATGGAAATTTATCCTACTTCTAACTCTTTGGTTTTTATTTATGGGTCTTAGTGTGATTTTAAGTAACTATGCGAAAATTGATTACTCAAAATCTCCATGGATAGTGAGAGCTGGTATAAACATAACTATCCTATTAGGTTGCTTATTTCTAGCTTATCAAATAAGAATCTAAAAACAAAGTAGAGTTGCTAAATGAATATACTAATTACAGCACCGTGTATAATTAATGGCTGGTTCTAGACTCTTACGAAACCCTCTCGGATTTTCTATTTGGTTTTTATTTACTAAATTAGGTTCTTAAATACACAACGAAATCATAGCCTAAAACGTTAACCTTTACGATGACCACTAATTAAAAAAATAAAGCCATGAAAAAAATAATTATTTTTCTAATCTGTATGTCCTTTTCTTTTTTACTTCATGCCCAAGGAATTATTGGTGCATGGGAAAACACTTCCACTTCTAAAAATGGAGATCTATTAAAAAGTATAGTAATATTTGCAGACGGTTATCAAGTATTAACAACCTATGATGCTACTACTGGAAAATTCATTCATACCAATGGCGGAACTTGGAAATTAGCAGGTAATACGATGACTGAAAAGATTGAGTTTCATTCAGACAATCCTGAACTCGTAGGAACACAAGTAAGCTTTAAAGTGCGCATTACAGACAATGAAATTGAAATAGTTGATAGTGGTTCTAAATTTAAAAGATTAGATAACGGCTCACCGGGCAAGTTAAATGGGGCTTGGTTAATGTCTGGTAGAATTAGAAATGGTGAAACTCAGTTAAGGGATACGAACAGACCCCGGAAGACCATGAAAATTTTATCAGGAACACGATTCCAATGGATAGCATATAATACAGAAACTAAAAAGTTTATGGGAACTGGTGGCGGAACATATACCACTAAAAACAAGGAATATATTGAGAATATTAAGTTTTTTTCTAGAAACGATTCAAAAGTAGGACTCAGCTTAAAATTTAGTTATGAAGTAATGAATAGTAAATGGCATCATTCGGGCTTGTCAAGTAAAGGAGATCCAATTCATGAAATTTGGAGTATTAGAGAATAATATGCCTTAAAAAAAAGCACTGAAAAAATTTCAATGCTTTTTTTAATATCTTTTATTCCTCAATTGGCGGATGACCATGAATTTCTTCAAAATCTTCATCAAAGTTTTCCCTTAAGTATGCGTTTAATTTTTTACGGTAATCATCTTTTAACCAAGTAACAAAGTTATGTGTACTTTTAGAAATACATTTTGCATAGCGGTTAATTCTGTCGTCTATTTCTTCTCCTAGCATTTTTGCTAAAATTAACGCATCAAAAACATCTTCACTATTTTCAATACACATTTTTGCATGATGCACTATCGATTTTTCTAAGACTCTTTTAGAAGATTCACCCGTTTTAATAGTATCTATATAGACCCTTTTCATATCGAAATAGGTATCTGTAGCCTTTTCAAATTCTTGTTGAACGTGCGCAGGTAATTCATATCTAAATGTATTTTCAATCTCTTCATCAGAAAGAATGGCATCTAAGTAGTAATCTGGTGCTCTAAACATTTTTTGCCAATCTAAATCTGCACCCCAAGGCCCAAATCTATGAAAGTTATTTCCTAAATCAATTACCTCAAACGTAGATTTTTCTCCAAAAATACGAGAACCACGTCCAATCATTTGATAATATAAAGTCAGAGATTTTGTTGCTCTGTTAAGAATAATTGCTTCAATACTGGGCTCATCAAAACCAGTAGTTAATATACTTACAGAACTAATAATTGCGTTCGGTGTTTTATGAAACCATTTTAAAATAAGTTCACGCTCTTTTTTAGTATTGGTATTGTCTAAATGCGCAATAGGATATCCTGCCTTTTTAAACGCATGAAATACCTGTATAGAAGTATTTATACCATTGTTAAAAATTAATGTTTTTTTACCTTTTGCAGTTTCTTCATATGCACCTACTAATTTAGATAACATATCTGTATTCATATACAAATCTTCAGAAGATTTTACCGTATAATCTCCGTTTGCGCCAACTTCAAGAGAAGTTAACCCAACATTGTAAGAATACATATTTGCTTGAGCTAAATAGCCGCTTTCAATTAAGTGATGAATAGGCTCGCCAACGAATAATTCTTGATAGTTCTCATACATTGGTAATTTAATGTTAGAACTTAAAGGAGTTGCTGTAACACCCAGTACAAAAGCACCATCAAAAAACTTAAAAATTTTAGTAAAAGAATTATAATGCGCCTCATCCACAATAACCAAACCGATATCAGAAATATCTAATTTCTCATCGGTTAACCTATTTTTCAAGGTTTCTACCATGGCTACAAAACAATTAAAATCATCTTGATCATCTAACTGCGCAGTACTGTTAATAATTTTGTTGTTTACACCAAATTCGTCTAACATTCTAGACGTTTGCTTGCTAAGCTCTATTCTGTGCGTTAAGACTAAAACCTTCTTTTTAAAAGTTTCTATATAACGTCTTACAATTTCAGAAAATATAACTGTTTTTCCACCTCCTGTAGGCAATTGATATAATAAATGATAATCTGGTGGTGCTGTTTCAAATCGATTAAAAATCTCATGAAGTGCATCCTTTTGATATCCGTATAACTCTTTACCAACTTTTACTTGTGAAGCGCTTGTTTGTGTCAAAATTTTTAGAAATTTTATTTTACAAAAATAAGACTTAAAATAGGTTATTCCCTAATTTAAACTATATAAATCTTGTTAAATTAACTTGTGTGATATCATTGTGTGATGCATGATGAACTGCAGTACCATTTCTTACAACAATTAATTGAGGAGATTGATGCATCACCTGAAATTTAACAGCAATCTCATTAGAAATATCTCGATAATTTAAAAGATCTAAATAATAGACTTTTAAATGCTGATTTTCTTCCGTAAATAATTTTTCAAATTGCTTGATTACCATTTTACTAATTCCACATCTTGTAGAATCTTTAAAAATAAGAACTGACGCTGCATTAGATTCGGTTTCAATTGTCTCTAACTGCTCTAAGGAAGCTAATGGAAGCCATGTTAAATATGTTTTTTTTTCTGGTTTTTCTTCTTGCCCTTCTTTTCCTCCAAACATGTTATTAAATATTCCCATTTTATTTTTTTAAACTTTTATTTTTACAAATATAAGAAACTTTTACGAGGCAAAAAACGAGTAATAACAATACTTCACAAGATAATATACATTTTTTATTTGATTTTAAAAATGATGATACTTGGATTATTAAATCAGGCATTATAAACACTTGTAGCATCAAATAACAAGGATAAAGACACCCATTTATATTATATTAGTAGATTACTTCTTAAAGCTCAATATCAGTCGTTTTTTTATTACATTCGTACTATAAATTACTAATTATGAAAAAGTTTTTATTAACTATTTTTGTTTTCACTTTATTTATTGCTTGTACTTCGGATAAAACGACAACGTATTACCTAATTCGTCATGCAGAAAAAGACAGAACAAATAATACAAATAAAAACCCTAACTTAAATTCAGATGGGGTAATAAGAGCGGAAAAATGGGCTAAACATTTTGAAAACATTGTATTGGATGCGGTATATTCTACTGATTATAATAGAACACAGCAAACAGCAGCACCAACGGCAAAAAGTAAAGGTTTAATCATACAATCTTACAATCCTAGTAAAATGTATGATTCCATTTTTAAAAAGAATACAAAAGGGAAAACAGTTTTAGTAGTTGGTCATAGCAATACAACACCTGTTTTTGCAAATACTATTTTAGGTCAAAAAAAATACAAAAATATGGCAGATAATGACAATGCAAGCTTATATATTGTTACTGTTGTTAATGATGAAAAGAGTGGTGAAATCAAGAAAGTAAATTAATTTAAGAGTTTTACTTTAATATCTTCTAAGATAATTTCAGAAACCTTTTTAAGCTGGTTACTTTCATATTCAGTATCGATATCGATTAGAGATACGGAACTATTCAGAGGCTTGTAATTTAGATAATCTACAAAGCGAACTCCGTTTTTTAAACACGCTTCTTTTAGAGCTCTAAAGCGTTTTCCACCGCCATTTGTATGATAAGAATAAGCTAAATAATCAATTAAAAAATCTTCTTTTCCAATCCAATAAATAAAAACATCTTCAAAATCTTCTCCTCCTCCATCTTCAGAAAATGTAACTTCAATTTTATAATACTCTTTTCCTTTCAAAGTAGTAGCTTTTAGTAACTTTTTACGCACTGCTTTATCCTTTAAACCAAAAGGTAAAACAGAAAAATAATGCACAGAGTTTATAGCGTTACTATATACAGAAACCATCGAATCTGGAACTTTAACAACTTCCATGTTTATCAGGCGCTGAAGTCCATTATTTGTTAAAACTTCTTTTATAGATGCACTGCCTTTTGTGAAAGTTCTAAACAGCTGAAAATTACCGTTTTTTCTAATGGCCACATATTTTTTATTTCTAAATTTAAAGGAAACCTCTGAATTACCAATTTTATCTGCTCCTGAAAACAAGATTGTTTTCTCTATAATTTGTTCAGCCGACAATGCTTTTTCCACTGAGGTGCAAGAAATTAGAAATAAAAGATAAAAAAAAATGAGGTAACGCATTTGAATTGAATGTTAAATTGATTTCAAAATTACGTTTCTTTCTCGAATGTAAAAATGTATCTTTGTTAAAATTAAAAAAGTGATTTTTGATGGTTCAAAAAAACATCAACATACAAAATAAAAAAGCTCGTTTTGAATTTGAAATTCTAGACAAGTTTGTTGCTGGAATTCAATTAACAGGAACAGAAATAAAATCTATTAGATTAAGTCAAGCTAGAATTACAGAAAGTTTTTGCGAATTTAATGAACGTGGAGAATTGTTTATTGTAAACATGTATATTCAAGAATATCTTTTTGGACATCACTTTAACCATAAACCTAAAAGTGAGCGCAGACTGTTATTAAATAAAAGAGAATTACGTAGCTTAAGAAAAGATGTTGAAGCAAAGGGAAATACAATTGTTCCTTTAAGACTTTTTATAAATGACAACGGTTTTGCTAAATTAGAAATTGCTTTAGCAAAGGGAAAACAGACGCATGACAAGCGTGAAGTTATAAAAGACAGAGACAATAAACGCGACTTAGCTAGAATTAAAAAGAACTTTTAACTAGCCCGTGTTAAAAACACTTTACACTACTAATACTATTATCTTCGCTTCCTAGAGTTTATAAAGTATACGCCAGTTAAGAGCACAGCTGAAGCTATAATGGATTGTAATGACAAACATTCATCTAGAACATACCACCCTAAAAGCATTGCTATAATTGGATTTATATATGCAGATGTGGCTACTTTTTCTGTAGATACATTTTTTAATAAATAGTTGAATGATGTAAATGCTACAATTCCGCCGAAGAAAATTAAAAAGGCCATGGAGAGTTTTACATCTTCGCTCCAATCTAATGGAGATACCCAAGTTTCTTTAAAAAGTATACTTCCAAAAAACAATAAGGTGCCAGCAGTTAACATTTGGTAACCAGTGCTCACAAAAAAGTTTTTTGGTAAATCTGCTTTTGATACAAATACACTACCATAACTCCAACTTAACACACAAGTAAAAATCATAAAAATACCTAAAGCACTGCCTTCTAAAGTAGCAATGTTTTTTTGACTTACCAATAAATACATACCAAGCAAACCTAGCAAAACACCAATAATAGATTTCTTTTGCATGGATTTTCGATCTATCAAACGCATTAAGAATAACACAAACAAAGGCTGTGTAGCAGCTAATAATGCTGCAAAACCACTGTCTACATATCTTAATGCCCAAACAAAGACCCCGTTACCGTAAACTAAAAATAAAAATCCAGCAATTAATGTATTTAAGAATTGTTTTTTTGTAATGGCTATTTTAAATTTCAAATACTTTGCAATAATCATTATTAAAACACCAGCTGAAATAAACCGAATAGATGCTAAAAAAAATGGAGGCAATTCTGTAACCGCTATTTTGTTGAATAAATAGGTAGATCCCCAAATAACATAAATTGCAAAAAACGCAAGGACAACAAGTAATTTAGAATTATTAATATTCAAAAAACAAATATTTTATAGATTAGGGAGTACTATTTCTGTCTGTTTTTTAATTCAGCTTCAATATCTTTTAAGGTGAAACCTTTGGCTTGTAACAGCATTAAATAATGAAACAACAAATCTGCAGACTCATACAAGAATAGAGAGTCGTTGTCATCCATTGCCTCAATAACAACTTCTACAGCCTCCTCACCTACCTTCTGAGCCACTTTATTGATTCCTTTAGCGAACAAAGAAGCTACATAAGATTTCTCAGTATCTTTATTTGCAATTCTTTCTGAAATAATATCTTCCAAAGTAGAAAAGAAACCGTATTTCTGGTCATTTTCCTCATTCCAACATGTATCTGAACCTTTGTGACATGTAGGACCTTTAGGAGTTACTTGAAGCAACAAAGAATCGTTGTCACAATCTAATTTAATATCTACTAAATGCAGTACATTACCGCTCTCTTCACCTTTCGTCCATAAACGATTTTTAGTTCTAGAAAAGAAAGTAACCAATTTAGTATCTTGTGTTTTATGAAATGCCTCTTCATTCATATACCCCAACATTAAAACATTTTTTGTTGTCGCGTCTTGGATAATTGCAGGCACTAAACCGTCTTTATTTTTATTAAAATCTATTTTCATTGTCTTAATTTTAATTCCATTTTCACATCTGCAGATTCGTAATAAGAGCCAGTTATCTCTGTACGTACAAATCCAAATTCTTCATAGAGTTTTATGGCATTTACTAATTTACTACTGGTATCTAAAGTAATTAATTTAACATCTTTTTCGTGGCATATATCAATACAAATTTGGAGTAATTTTCTACCAATTCCCAATCTTTTATATGCATCAATTACTCCTAATTTCATTATTTCAAAAGTATTATTTTCTAATGGACTTAATGTCACTGTGCCAACAATTTCATCATTATAATGTGCTAAAAAAATAAAACTTCCATTCTCTAAATACTTTTGAGGATTGTCTAATAAATCATCATCTGCTTTTTCATACAATCCGTTAGATTGCAACCAGTCTAAAGAAATTTCTCTAAACTGTTGATGGTATTTATCTTCGAATGCCTTAATCTGTAACTCTTTCATTTTCTATTCTCTAAATACTACATTCTAACAGGTATATTATGTTGTTCTAAAGCTTGTTTTAAATCTAAAATAGCAATTTCCCCAAAGTGAAAAACACTTGCTGCCAATGCGGCATCTGACTTACCTATTTTAAAAGTATCTATAAAGTGCTGCACCGTTCCTGCACCGCCAGAAGCAATAATAGGAATATTTAATTCCGTAGATAGTTTTGCTAAAGCTTCATTTGCAAAGCCAGCTTTTGTACCATCGTTATTCATTGAAGTAAATAGAATTTCTCCTGCTCCACGCGCCTCTACTTCTTTTGCCCAATTAAATAAATTTAAAGTTGTTGGTATGGTCCCTCCTGCTAAATGTACAATCCATTCTCCATCTATCTGTTTCGCATCAATTGCAATAACCACACATTGATTTCCGAATTTCTCTGCCAGCTCATTTACCAATTCAGGTCTTTTTATTGCTGATGAATTTATCGAAACTTTATCTGCTCCAGATTTTAATAATAACGCTACATCTGCAACCGAAGAAATACCACCACCAACTGTAAATGGAATATTTACTTGTTCTGCAATCTTTAAAACCATTTCTAACATCGTTTTTCTACCTTCTAAAGTAGCCGAAATATCTAGAAACACCAATTCATCTGCGCCCAATTCCGCATACTGTTTTGCTAAGATTACTGGATCTCCTGCGTCAATTAAATTAACGAAATTGACACCTTTTACAGTACGACCATTTTTAATATCTAAACAAGGTATTATTCTTTTTGTTAACATTCGAATAGCTTTTTTCTTTTACTTTTTAGCAGTTTGCAAATTGTTAACTGCTAAAAATACATGGCTAACTATTAAGTATATATTGTTCCAATTGTTTTAAACTAATCTTTTTCTCGTATATGGCCTTTCCGATAATTACACCTTCGCATCCATTTTCTGCTAGCCTTGGCAATTCATCAAAGGTTGATATTCCTCCAGAGGCAATAAGTTTTACGTCTTTAACTTCGGTTAGAATTTCTTTGTAAACATCAAAACTTGGCCCTTTTAACATGCCATCTTTAGAAATATCTGTACAAATTACATACTCAATTCCTTTATCTTGATATCCCTTAATAAAAGGAATCAATTCTAAAGTACTTTCTTCTTGCCATCCATTTGTAGCAATTTTTCCTCCTGCACTATCTGGATAAAAATCAGCTCCTAAAATAATTTTTTGAGCTCCATATTTTGCAATCCAGCTTTCGAATATATCGCTATTTTTCACTGCAATACTTCCTCCTGTAATCTGATTTGCACCAGAGTTAAAGGCAATTTCTAAATCTTTATTAGATTTTAAACCACCACCAAAATCGATCTTTAAACTGGTTTTACTAGCAATCTGTTCTAAAACTTTATAGTTGATAATCTGGCTAGCCTTTGCGCCATCTAAATCTACTACATGCAAAAACTCGATACCTGCAGCCTCAAATTCTTTGGCTACTTCTAACGGGTTTTCGTTGTATATTTTCTTGGTATTATAATCACCTTTTGTTAAACGAACACATTTTCCGTCTATAATGTCTATGGCTGGTATGATTCTCAAAATAGTTTTAAATTTTTAGTTATTGGTTTTTAGTTCCAAAAAATTCTTTAATAATTGCTCGCCGGCTAAACTACTTTTCTCTGGATGAAACTGCACTCCATAAAAATTATCATTCTGCAATGCAGCTGCATAAGCAGTTTCATAAGTTGTAGTTGCGATGCATTCTTTGCAGTTTTTAGCATAAAAACTATGTACTAAATACATAAATTCTTTTTCTTTAACTCCTGTAAACAAAGCAGACTTTAAATTAGAAACTGTATTCCAACCCATTTGAGGCACTTTTACAGCATTTGAAAAACGTTTTATCTCGACATCAAAAATTCCTAAACCTTTTGTATTTCCTTCTTCAGAAAAGTTACACATTAATTGCATACCCAAACAAATACCAAGAACAGGTTGTTTTAATGTTGGAATTATTTTATCTAATCCACTTTCTTGCAACATTTTCATTGCAGAACTGGCTTCACCAACTCCAGGAAAAATTACTTTATCTGCAGTTTTTATCTCATCAATATTATTTGATAAAATAGCGTCTACACCTAAACGTTTAAAAGCAAACTGAATACTTTTAATATTCCCTGCACCGTAATCTATTATTATTAATTTCATTCTTTCACTTTTATCAATTAGCAAATGGCTAATATCTAAGAACTATTTTATAACATTCCTTTTGTAGAAGGTAAAAACATCTTGTTAGCGTCTCTTTTTACCGCCATTTTCATTGCTTTTGCAAATGCTTTAAAAATTCCTTCAATTTTGTGATGCTCGTTAGTTCCTTCTGCCTTAATATTTAAATTACATTTTGCACCATCTGTAAAAGATTTAAACAAATGGAAAAACATTTCTGTTGGCATGTCTCCAATTTTCTCTCTTTTAAAATCAGCTTCCCATTCTAGCCAATTTCTACCACCAAAATCTACAGCAACTTGTGCCAAACAATCATCCATTGGCAGGCAAAATCCATATCTTTCAATTCCTAATTTAGAACCCAATGCTTTGTTAAACAATTCTCCGAAAGCAATCATAGTATCTTCTATAGTATGGTGTTCGTCAACTTCTAAGTCGCCATCAACTTTAATCGTCAAATCCATATTACCATGTCTACCAATTTGATCTAACATATGATCGAAAAACGACAAACCTGTGCTGATATCATTTTTACCAGAGCCATCTAGATTTAATTTGATATAAATTTTAGTTTCGTTGGTATTTCTAGTAATTTCTACAACTCTGTCTTTTAATTTAAGAAAATTATAAATTTCTGACCAATCTGTGCTTGTAAGTGCGATACAATCTAATATCTTTTGTTTAGATGTTTCTATTTCATTTACACCTAATTCTGTATTTTCAGACAAATAAATACCTCTAGCACCTATGTTGTTTGCCAATTCCATATCTGTAATTCTATCACCCAAAACAAAAGAATTCTCCAAATCATATTCTTCTGAAAAATACTTGGTTAATAAGCCCGTTCTTGGTTTTCTAGTTTCCGCATTCTCATGAGGAAAGGTTTTATCAATGAGAACTTCAGAGAAAACAACACCTTCTTTTTGAAAAGCGGAAAGTACTTTGTTTTGTGCCGGCCAAAAAGTAGCTTCAGGAAAACTATCTGTACCCAAACCATCTTGATTTGTAACCATTACTAACTCATACTCCAATTCTGAGGCTATTTTTGCCATGTATTGAAACACTTTTGGATAGAATTCTAACTTTTCTAAACTATCTAACTGATAATCTACTGGCGGCTCTAAAACTAACGTTCCGTCTCTATCTATAAATAATACTTTTTTACTCATATCTAACATGTTAACTTTCAGGTTTTAAAAACCTTAAAAATATTTTAATTTTTTATTGAATAGACTTTAAAGCTCTTAACAAAATTTGATTTTCTTCGCAGATACCCACACTTATCCGTAAACAATTTTCGCATAAAGCTTCTGTGGTTCTGTTTCTAACAACTACTCCTGCCATTACTAATTGATTGTAGCGTTTTGTTGCATCATCTACTTTAATTAAAAGAAAGTTACCATCTGAAGGATATACTTTCTCAATATAACTAACACAACACTCTAATTCTTTATGTAACCGCTTTCTTTCACTTACTAATTGAGCAACTTCATTTTTAACTACTTCCATCTGCTGTAGTCTCTTAATGGCTCTTTGCTGTGTTAATTCATTTACATTATACGGCGGTTTTATAGTATTTAAAACTGCAATAATTTCTCTTGACGCGTAACAAGCTCCCAATCGAATTCCTGCCAAACCATATGCTTTTGATAATGTTTGAATAATAATTAGATTTGGATGTTTATCTAAATTTTTCAACCAGCTTTCTTTTGCTGAAAATTCAATATATGCCTCATCTAAAAGCACTAAGCCGTTAAACTTTAATAACAATTCTTTTATGTTAGCTTCGCTAAAACTATTACCAGTGGGATTATTTGGAGAACATAAGAATAAAATTTTGCTATTTTTATCTGCTACTCCTATAATCTGTTTTACTTGCGGCTGAAAATCTTCATCTAATAAGACTGTTTTATTTTCTACAGCATTTATATTGGCCAAAACACTATACATAGCATAAGTTGGTGGCAACGTAATAATATTGTCTTTATGAGGTTCACAAAAAGCTCTAAAAATTAAATCTAAAACTTCATCACTTCCATTTCCTAATAGAAGATTGCGCTTATCAATTCCTTTAATTTTACATAATAATTGTTTTACATTGTTCTGATTAGGATCTGGATATCTATTCACGCCATTTTCAAACGGATTTTCATTAGCATCTAAGAAAATCATTTCTGATACATTGGTATCTTTATACTCATCTCTTGCAGAAGAATATGGCTTTAGAGACTTAATGTTCTCTCTAATAAGATTATTTAAATTGAAACTTGATTTCATATTATAAAAAATTTAAAAAATTCAGTCTAACCTTAAAATATTATTTTAAATCATTTAAACGCAATGTAACTGCATTTTTATGCGCTTGTAAACCTTCTGTTGTTGCCATGATTTCGATAGACCTACCAATATTCTGTATGCCTTCTTTTGAAATTTCTTGAAAGGTAATTGCTTTTGTAAAACTGTCTAAATTTACACCAGAATACGATTTAGAAAATCCGTTTGTTGGTAGCGTATGGTTTGTACCTGAGGCATAATCTCCTGCACTTTCTGGAGTATAATTCCCTATAAATACAGAACCTGCATTTTCAATGTTATCTACGTAAAACTTATTATTGTTTGTGCAAACAATAAAGTGTTCAGGCCCATATTCATTAATCAAATCTAAAGCGATTTTATCATTCTCAACAAAAATAGATTTCGAGTTCGTTATCGCTTTTTGAGCAATTTCTATTCTTGGTAGCTCTTTAATCTGTTTTTCTATTTCTTCTTCTACTTTTTTAATGAACTCTTTTGAAGTTGAAACTAAAATAACTTGAGAATCTTCACCATGTTCTGCTTGACTTAGTAAATCTGAAGCCACATAACTTGCATTTGCACTATCATCAGCAACAATTAATAATTCACTTGGCCCTGCTGGCATGTCTATTGCAACACCATGTTTGGTTGCTAATTGTTTTGCAACCGTTACAAATTGATTTCCTGGTCCGAATATTTTATAAACCTGCGGAATCGTTTCAGTTCCAAAAGTAACTCCTGCAATTGCCTGAATTCCTCCCACTTTTACAATTTTTGTTACACCGCATAAATTGGCTGTATACAATATTGCTGGATGAATTTCCCCATCTTTGTTAGGAGGTGAGCATAAAACAATTTCTTTACAACCCGCAATTTGAGCAGGAATTGCCAACATTAAAACCGTTGAAAATAAAGGTGCCGTTCCGCCAGGAATATACAAGCCTACTTTTTGAATGGGTCTTTTTTCTTGCCAACAAGAAACACCATCTGTAGTTTCTACAAATACTTTTTTAGTTTTCTGTGCAATATGAAACTTTGTAATATTTTCTTTTGCAAAATTAATTGCTTCTTTTAATTCGTCTGAAACGGTATCTATTGCCCCTTTAATCTCGAGTGCTGAAACTAAATTAGAATCTAAAGAAACACCATCGAATTTTTTAGTATACCTAGCAACAGCAATATCCCCGTTTTTTTGAATGTCTGAAAAAACTTCATTTACGGTACCTTCAATATCGTCTACTGTTTTTGTAGGTCTTTCTAGGATTTTCTTCCAATCTTTTTGCTGCGGATTTAAAATTGTATTCATTTTATAAAACCATTTTTTCAATAGGACAGACTAAAATACCTTCTGCTCCATTCTCTTTTAACTCGTCAATAATTTCCCAAAACTGATTTTTAGAAATTACTGTGTGCACTGAGCTCCAACCTTTTTCTGCCAACGGTAAAACTGTAGGACTGCGCATTCCTGGTAACAAATTTAGAATGGCATCAAGTTTGTCATCCGGTGCGTTTAATAATATGTATTTAGAATCTCTTCCTTTTAAAACAGATTGTATTCTAAATTGAATTTTATTTAAAATATCTCTTCTTTCTTTTGAAATTAAAGGAGAAACTGCCAAAACTGCTTCAGATTTTAATAAAACTTCTATTTCTTTTAACCCATTTTTAAATAAAGTACTTCCACTTGATACAATATCACAAATTCCGTCTGCTAAACCAATATTAGGGGCAATCTCTACGGAACCACTAATAGTGTGTAATTGTGCATTAATATTTTGTTGTTTTAAAAACTTTTTTACAGTTTCCGGATACGAGGTTGCAATTCTTTTACCTTCTAAATCTTTTAAAGAATTAGCTTTAGAATCTTTCGGTACAGCAATAGAAACTTTACATTTAGAAAAACCTAAACGCTCTATAAATTCTAGATCTTTTCCTTTTTCTATTAAAACATTCTCACCAATAATTGCTGCATCTACTACACCATCTCTTAAATATTGAGGGATATCTCCGTTCCTTAAATAAAAAACTTCAACTGGAAAATTTCTTGCAGCAGCTTTTAACTGATCTTTTCCATTATCTATAGAAATACCAATATCTTTTAAGATTCTCATAGAATCTTCATTTAACCTTCCTGATTTCTGCACTGCAATTCTTAAGTTACTCATTTTTGTTTTTGTTAAAAGCCTGAACAAATACGATTTTAAATAAAAAAAACCTGTTTGATTTGCTCAAACAGGTTTATAAATATTTTGATTTTATTCAATACATTTTTAAATCGCTTGATTGCAATTGTGAAAATGATGAAAATGTGATTGAATAAATGTCATTCTTTTTTAATTATATGCAAATATGTTACTTTTATTTCTAATTAAAGTAATCATCCAATCAAAAAATTAAATAATATACAAATTTTATCGATTTCTTATTATTTGTTTAAATTTATTGTTTAAAACTAAAAAGAATGATGATTAATCTCTCTTTTTAATATTTTAAATATTCTTTCAGTGTTATACCATAGTTGCTGCAATCTTCTTATAAGTTCCGTTTTCTAACAATACTCGAATTGCCGAAAACGCAGTAATTGTCTCGTCTATATCTTCTTGAGTATGGGTTGTTGTAGGTATTAATCTTAAAATAATTAATCCTTTAGGAATTACAGGATACACCACAATAGAGCAGAAAATACCATGATTTTCTCTTAAATCATTCACCATTGCCATTGCTTCAGGAATGTCTCCTTTTAAGAATACGGGTGTAATACAGGTTTGTGTAGTTCCTAAATCGAAACCAGCAGAACGCAAACCAGATTGCAATGCGTTTGTGTTTTCCCAAAGTTTTTCTTTTAATTCTGGCATTGTACGCAACATGTCTAAACGTTTTAATGCTCCCTTAACCATTGCCATTGGCAAAGATTTTGCAAACGTTTGAGAACGCATATTGTATTGTAAGTATTGAATTACGTCTTTATTACCTGCTAGAAATGCACCAATACCTGCCATAGATTTGGCAAAGGTTGCAAAGTACACATCAATATCATCTTGAACTCCTTGTTCAAAACCGGTTCCTTTTCCATCTTTTCCTAAAGTTCCAAAACCATGTGCATCATCAACTAACAATCTAAAGTTATATTCTTTTTTAAAAGCTACAATTTCTTTTAAACGACCTTGCTCACCTCGCATTCCAAAAACTCCTTCAGAAATTACTAAAATTCCTCCACCAGTTTTTTCTGCCATTCTTGTTGCACGTTTTATGTTTTTTTCAAAACTTTCCATATCGTTATGACGATATACAAAACGCTTTCCTGAATGTAAACGAACTCCGTCTATAATACATGCATGCGTATCCATATCATACACAATAATATCGTGTTTAGTAACCAAAGCATCTATTGCGGACATGATTCCTTGATATCCAAAATTTAATAAATAGGCTTTTTCTTTATCAACAAATTCAGCACATTCACGTTCCAACTGTTCGTGAAAAGGTGTATGTCCAGACATCATTCTGGCACCCATTGGATACGCCATGCCGTGCTCTAAAGCTGCTTCTCCATCTACTTTTAAAACTTCTGGATGATTTGCTAACCCTAAATAATCATTAATACTCCAAGTAACCACTTTTTTCCCATTGAAATACATTCTATTAGAAATTGGGCCTTCTAATTTTGGAAACACATAGTATCCCTCTGCCATATCTGCCCATTTACCTAATGGTCCTTTATCTTTTATTATTCTATCAAATAAATCTGTAGTCATTCTCTCTTCTTTTTTTCAGTATGTAAAGTTAGCTAATTATAATATTATATAAAATTTACTTGACGTTTGAAAGTTTTTTTTAATCTAAAAACCCTTGTTCACGCATCCAAGAGTCACTATAAATTTTATTCATATATCTAGAACCATGATCTGGAAAAATCAATACAACAAAGCTATTTTCATCAAACATACCTAAAGCATTATATTGCTTTGTAGCCTGCAGAACAGCACCACTTGTATATCCTAAAAACATCCCTTCTTTTTGGATGATTTCTCTAGCCGCAAAAGCAGCATCTTTGTCAGTTACTTTCTCATAAATATCTATCACATCAAAGTCTGTTGCTGTAGGAATTAATGTTTTTCCTAAGCCTTCAATTTTATATGGCTTTATCTCATTAATATCAAATTCTCCTGTTTCATGGAACTTTTTAAGCACCGAACCAAAAGCATCTACACCTAAAACTTTAATGTTTGGGTTTTGCTCTTTTAAGTACTTGCCCGTTCCAGAAATCGTTCCCCCTGTGCCACTTGCCACCACCAGGTGTGTAATTTTACCAGCTGTCTGATTCCATATTTCTGGACCTGTAGTTCTATAATGTGCTTCAATATTTAATTCATTAAAATACTGATTTATATAAACAGAGTTTTTTGTTTTCCTATGAATTATTTTTGCAACTTCATAATAAGATCTTGGATCGTCTGCAGGAACATTTGCTGGACAAATGTGCACTTCTGCTCCCATTGTCTTTAATAAATCTATTTTATCTTGAGAAGATTTATCACTTACTGCTAAAATACATTTATAACCTTTTACAAGACTAATCATTGCCAAACTGTAGCCTGTGTTTCCCGAAGTAGTTTCAACGATAGTAGCTCCTTTTTTAAGAATTCCTTTCTTTTCTGCATCGTTAAGAATATGCAAGGCAATTCTATCTTTTGAAGAAAGACCCGGATTAAAAGCTTCTACTTTTGCGAAAAAAGAACCTTTTAAACCCTTTGTTATTTTCTGAAGTTTGATTAGCGGAGTTTCCCCAACTAATTCTAAAATACTATTATTAATTCCGTTGTTTTTACTCATACGTCTCTAATACGTAAACATTATTAATGAATAATGTTTGATAATCTTTTTATAAAATATGAAGATACATTCTAGTATTGAATTATAAAATTAAATTTAAAGTTTAATTAAATCTGGATCTAATTTATTTTCCAAAGCTAAAAAGAACGTATAGTCTTTTGCCGTTTCCTTTAAGGCATCAAAACGTCCAGAAGCACCACCGTGACCCGCTTCCATATTTGTTCTAAGTAATAATAAATTATCATCTGTTTTTAACTCACGTAGTTTCGCAACCCATTTTGCAGGTTCCCAATATTGTACTTGAGAATCATGAAAACCAGTAGTTACTAATATATTTGGGTATGCCTTTGATTTTACTTGATCATAAGGTGAATATGATTTTATATAGTCATAGTATTTTTTATCATTCGGATTTCCCCATTCATCGTATTCTCCAGTCGTTAGAGGTATTGAATCATCGATCATTGTAGAAATAACATCTACAAAAGGTACCGCTGCTATAATTCCGTTATACAATTCAGGATTCATATTTACAATTGCTCCCATAAGTAAACCACCTGCAGAGCCACCCATTGCATATAAATGCTTTTCAGAAGTGTATTTGTTTTCTATTAAATATTTAGAGCAATCTATAAAGTCTGTAAATGTGTTCTTTTTATTCAACATTTTACCATCTTCATACCAATCTCTACCTAAGTATTCACTTCCTCGAATATGTGCTAATGCATAAACAAAACCTCTGTCTAATAAACTTAATCGCGTGTTAGAAAAACTGTCTGGAATTGTATACCCATAAGAACCATATGCATACTGCAATAAAGGAGTGTTTTTATCTAATTTCGTATCTTTATGGTATACCAAAGAAATAGCTACTTTTTTACCATCTCTAGCCGTTGCCCAAACGCGTTTACTCTTGTAATTTTCTTTGCTGAATTTACCCCCTAAAACCTCTTGTTCTTTTTTAATTTCTTTAGACTTATCACCCATATTAAAATCAATAACAGAGGCAGGTGTTGTCATAGAATTGTAAGAATAACGTATTACGTGTGTATCAAAATCCGGATTTGAATACACACCTACGGAATAGGTTTCTTCGTTAAACGGAAGATAAAAATCATCTGTTTTATCCCAACGTTTAATACGAACCATATTCAAACCGTTTGTACGTTCTTCTAAAACTAAATATTCTTTAAATATTGAAAAATCCTCTAGTAATGTATCTTCTCTATGCGGAATAACATCTGTCCAATTCTCTTTGGTTGTCATAGAAACCGGAGTCTTCATTAACTTAAAATTGGTAGCATTGTCTTTATTTGTTAATAAATAAAAATCATCTCCAAAATGAGAGACGCTATATTCTAAATCGCGTTCGCGCTTCTGTAGCATTGTAAATTCTCCTGTAGGATTGTCTGCATCTAGATATTGAGCTTCTGTAGAAACAGTGCTATACGAACCGATAATGATGTATTTGTCAGATTTTGATTTTGTAACATAGGTTCCAAAAGTTTCATCTTTTTCATGAAATACTTCAATATCTTCTGAAGCTGATGTTCCTAGAATATGTCTATAAATCTTCTCACTTCTTAATGTTGTAGGATCTTTCTTGGTGTAAAAAATAGTTTTATTATCATTTGCCCAAACAGAACCACCAGTTGTGTTTTCTATAACATCTTTATAAACTTCACCCGTTTCTAAATTTTTTATATGCAAAAAGTATTGTCTTCTGCTAATTGTATCTGTTGCAAAAATGGCTAATTTATTGTTATTAGAAATATTTAAACCTCCTAATTGAAAATAATCAAAATCTTTGGCCATCTCATTTACATTGAACATTATGTTTTCATCTGCCTCTAAATTGTCTTTCTTTCGGCTATAGATAGGATATTGCATTCCTTTTTCAAAGCGTGTAATATAGAAATACCCATTGTCTTTATAAGGCACAGAAGAATCATCTTCTTTAATTCTACCTTTCATTTCTTCGAATAAAGTCTCCTCAAAATTCTTAGAAAACTCAGTAACTCTGTCGTGATACGTATTTTCTTCCTCTAAATAATTAATTACTTTTTTCGTTTGGTCATCTTTTATATTATCGAGCTTTTGCTCATCCGTCAAACGCATCCAAAAATAGTTGTCTATTCTAACATCTCCGTGTTTTTCTAGTGATGTTGGCTGCTTTTCTGCTGTAGGTATTTTTGCATCTATATTTTTCATGGTATCATTTTAACAAGAGGTGGCAAAAATAAGACTTAATACGATAGTTGTTGTAAATAATTTCCTAAGTTTTAGTTGATTTATTTTTCCTTACAATTTACTAAATTTATAGAAACTTAAACAATTGCTCCCAAAAGCCCTACGATGCCAACTAAAATATAAATAGAGAGGATTATAATGGTAAAAACACCTACAAATTTATAATGAGATTTTAGCATTTCGAATGCACTTGCTAAAACTTCATCATCTTTCGAGATTAATGCTTTTTTTAACTTAATAGAAAACTGATATAAATAGTATAGTGGAAAAATATAAATGACAATCATTAGAATATAAAATATTGTCATTACTGTGCCTAAATTGAAAGGCATACCTGTTGCTTGTGGCATACTAGCATAAATAGTACTAATAAAAAAGCTACTTAAAAAGAGAAGACCTAAACCTATAAAACTTAGAATAGATAAAAATTTGCACCATTTTGCTGTTTCTTTTAAAAAACTTTTTGCACCACTAGTTAAAGTTAGTTGCTCTATCTCTGTAATTGCATTTTGCATATTTTTTTATTTAGTTAACAATTAGTTTCAAAAATAGTCATTTTAAAATTTTGACAAAAAAAAACCACAAATATTAAATTTGTGGTTTAAAATATAGCTTTAAAAGTTTACTTTTTAAAGTTAGTAATTGTCTTTGTAATAATAGAAATACAATCCATTAATTGCACTTCTGTCATCACTAAAGGTGGTGCAAAACGAATGATATTACCATGTGTAGGTTTTGCCAATAACCCATTATCTCTTAGTTTCATACAAATATCCCAAGCTGTAGAACTGTCTGCCATATCGTTTATTAAAATTGCGTTTAACAATCCTCTACCTCTTACTGATTTAACTAAATCATTTGTTTTACAAAATTCTGTTAATTCATGCCTAAATATATTTCCTAATTTATCTGCATTAATTGCTAACTCTTCATCTGCAACTACTTCTAAAGCAGCCATTGCAACTGCAGCAGCAATTGGGTTTCCTCCGAATGTAGAACCGTGATTACCAGGCCCAATTACATTCATTACAGCATCATTTGCTAAAACAGCAGAAACAGGATATGCACCGCCACTTAGAGCCTTTCCTAAAATTAAGATATCTGGTTTTGTTTCTGGTGAACCAGAACAATTTTTCTCTGGACAAGCACAATTACCACAAGTTGCTAATAAACGACCCGTTCTTGCAATTCCTGTCTGTACTTCATCCGCAATAAACAAAACATTATGCGCTGCACACATTTCTTTAGCAGCAGCTAAATAGCCATCAGAAGGCACAAAAACGCCTGCTTCACCCTGTATTGGTTCCACTAAGAATGCAGCAATATTTTTGCTACCCTCTAAGGTTTCTTTTAAAGCTTCTAAATTATCATATTCAATTTTAATAAAACCGTTTGTATAAGGTCCAAAATTCTTTCTAGCAACTTCATCATTAGAAAAAGAAATAATAGTGGTTGTTCTGCCGTGAAAGTTATTTTCACAAACAATTATTTCTGCCTTATTTTCTTCAATACCTTTTACTTCATATGCCCATTTTCTTGCAATTTTCAAAGCAGTTTCTACTGCTTCTGCTCCAGTATTCATTGGTAATAATTTATCAAAACCAAAATACTCAGTTGCAAATTTCTCATATTGTCCAAGCATATCATTATGGAAAGCCCTTGATGTAAGACTTAATTTTTTTGCTTGATTGGTCATTGCGTCTACAATTTTAGGGTGGCAATGTCCTTGATTTACAGCAGAGTATGCTGACAAGAAATCATAATATTTTTTTCCTTCCACATCCCAAACATTAACGCCTTCACCTTTACTCAAAACCACTGGAAGTGGATGATAATTGTTTGCCCCATGTTTGTTCTCTAATGCTATCGCTTCTTGCGATGTAAGTTTGTTTAAAACAGTCATTTTTAGTCGTATTAAATGTTTATAATTAAATAACCATTCCTGTTCTACCTTTATCCTTTCGAAGTTCCGAAAATTCAGCGTGGGAAAGAAATCATCCCCGAAGTGACACAAAAGTAATTAAAATAATTAACTATTTAATAAATGATTTTATTTCGTAATAATAAATTGTTTAATGTGATATTATCTAAAAATATCATTTTAAAACTAACAATAGAAAGAATTTGGGAACAAACCTTTGATGTCTTTTATTTAAAAAAAACAACATCCCTCTCCTTTTCTTTTCCTAATTTCGCAGTCCAAAATACTTAAAAATGCCGCGCAGAGAACGAAATAAATTTGTAAAGAAGAATCAAGTTTTAGAATTAAGAATTGAAGCTTACGCTTTTGGGGGAAAAGGAATTGCGAGAATTCATTCAGAAGATGGAAGCTTTGTTATTTTTGTACCGAATACACTACCTGGCCAATTGGTAAAAGCGCAAATTAATAAATCTAGTAAGAATTATGCTGAAGCAAAATTAATAGATGTTTTGGCTCCTTCTGAAGATGAAGTTGAAGTTCCTTATCAAGATATTCCTGGTGCACCTTACATTCAATTGCCTATAGAATTACAACACAAATATAAAAAAGAAAGTACTTTGTCTTTATTTAAAAAAATAGGGAAAGTAGAAAATATAGAAGCTTTATTTGACGAATTTGTAAGTTCCCCAAATGTATTTCATTATAGAAATAAAATGGAATATGGTTTCTCTGCAATTGGTTATGATAGAGTTACAAAAAGAGATAAAGACGAATTTACACTAGGTTTTAAAAGACGTGGTGTTTGGTGGATGGGAGATAACTTAGATAAAGATTCTGGTTTGTTTGATAAACAAATGGAAGACAATCTAAAAAATATTAGACAGTATTGCATAGATTCTGGTTTAAATCCTTGGCACGGGCCAAAAAGAGAAGGGTTTTTTAGATACTTTGTAGTAAGAAAGTCTTTTAAAACAGATGAATTATTATGCAACCTGGTAACTACTTCGCCAAATTTAGATCAATTCGATTTGCAGAAATTTGCAAACTTTCTAAAAGATATTTTTGGAGATCGATTAGCGGGTTTACTACATACTATTAACGATGAAACTGGTGATAGAACAATTGCTACCTCTGGAAGTATCGAATTAGTGTATGGAAAAGATAAAGTTGTAGAAGAATTATTAGGCTTAAATTTTGAAATCAGCATGAAAAGCTTTTTTCAAACAAATCCAAAATGTGCAGAAAAGCTATATAATAAAGTTGTAGAATATGTTTTAGAAGACAAATCTAAAGTAGACAATACAGTGGTTATGGATTTGTTTTGTGGAACAGGAACCATCGGACAAATTGTTGCCTCTAAAAGTGAAAACGCAAAAATTGTTGGAGTAGATATTGTGGCTTCTGCTATAGAAGATGCTGAGAAAAATGCCAAAAGAAATAATATAGAAGGATTAAAATTTTATGCAGCAGATGTTGGTAAATTTCTAACAGCACATCCTGAATACGAAAATAAAATTAAAACGATTATTTTAGATCCTGCAAGAGCAGGAATTGCACCAAAAACATTACAAAAAATAATTAATTTAAAAGCAGATAGAATGGTCTATGTTTCTTGTAATCCTGCAACGCAGGCAAGAGATACAGAGTTGTTAAGTGCTGCTGGTTATTTTATGAAAAAGATAAGTCTGGTAGATCAATTTCCACATACTGCGCATATTGAAACTGTGGTTTTATTTGAGAAATAAAATAAGAAATATGAAGAGAAATAAAGTTTAGTTACGTTAGTTGTAATTCACTTTTATTTCTCTTCTTTCTTTATGCAATCGATAGTCTTTAAAAGTATTGTTAATGTCTAACTTTACAATATTAGAATGAGACTTCACATTCAATAAAAATTCATTTTTAATTTTAACTGACTTTATACTTTCTTGGTATTTAGATAAGAAACATATCACTTTTGTATGATGTTCATCTGATTTTATTTCTAAAACTTGAGGTACTAGTTTTTCATCATTAAATTCCCAACTAGTTGTTTTATTTAAGTATTTACTGAAATCTTCTTTAGAAACATGTAAGCTTTTAGATGCGCCAAACTTAATAAAGTTTTCTTCATCAAAATCAATTTCTAGCATCAATACATGTCCTCTTCTTATAACATTAAAAGTAGCAGAGATAGATTCATGCAAATTATTTATGTTAGTTATATTTAGCAGAGCAAAACAAGTTAATATTAAAATTCTCATTTTATAATAATTTTAATTGTTCCCAGTTTATTTCCTTCTCTTATAATATTTAACACATAAATACCTGCATTAGTTGTAGTATTTATTTCTAAAACCCCAATACCTGTTTCTTCAAGAACGAGCTGTCCTGTTATCGAATATAGCTGCACTTGATATTCTTCTAAACTGGTAGATATTACAGAGAAATGGCCATCATTAGGATTTGAGTTGATATAGTAACCTAAGTCTTTCAAATCTAAATCTTTTGTGCTTAATGTGGCTCCACAACTTTCATCAAAACTAGTTGAAGGATTATCTGTTGCAAAAGGATTTATATTTGCATTAGAATCATCACAATCATAAGATACTACAAAACCGTCTCCATCTGCATCAACACCACTTAAAGCATTAGCGTTACTAATAAAACTATCATTAAAATTACCTTTTATACATCTAGAAATTTGAGGAAAATCTTGAGTTACCACATAATAATAGTCAAAATTTTCTTCTCCTTGAGCTGTAGTTAATGTAATGGAAGCTTCAATTCCGTTGCATTCATCCAAATCTCCTTTTCCTGCAACGTAGCCAAAATCATTTGTATATTTTCCAGAATAAGAACCACAAGGAGCACTAATTCCATCTCCAGGACGTAAACCGCTTTTTAACTGAAAACTTGGAAACATTTCTTTTATGTTACCCTCTTTATCAGGACCAAAACGATATAAAATAGGAAAACCATCTGCAGCCCAACCAACTTGTAATACTTCTGCTGGCGGTGTATTTAATGTAGAAATACCTTGTTCTAATTCTTCTACATATTCATACATATTTCCATGATAATGATAGCCTGAATTAGGGTTTACATGAGCAGAAGCACAATCTAAAGCAACAAAATCTCTACCATCTCCAATATTTGTAGTGGGTTCAAAAACCCAATCCCAATTGTATTCTCCAGTATTTACATCTTCAAAAATAAAAGGTGTAGCTGGCGCAGGCATCATATACACTCCGTTTAAAGCAATACCAAAAAAGTTAACTGGTCTTCCGTTAGCTCTTGTTAAACTCGTAACTTCTCCAGATAATTTAGGTTTTAAATCAAATTTATAAACTCTATAATAAGGGTTTGGTATTCTGTCTGCAACATAATTAAAATTATGATTAGGGTAATTGTTGGAATATACTACTCTATCATTTTGTTCAATAAATTCGTAATAAACACTGGGGTTTGAAGGCGTGTAGCTACAAGCTATATTATCATAACTTAATACATCTGTTGTTTCACAAGGGCTATTGCAATCATCAATGGTAGTTTCTGTACCGTTTTTAATGCCATCATTACAAGACCAATCATTTCTAATTGTTTGTGCTTCTTGTTGTAACATCATTTTTATCGTTTCTTGCTCTGTTGTTAAGTTCCCTATTAAGTTAGTTTCTTCTTTAATATCTGTAAAAATGTTATAAAATTCTTCTCTACCATTTTCATCTTCAATTAACTTATACGTATCATTTCTAGTTGCCCAAAGTTCTGTATTACTACTTTCATAATCTGTATAATTTATTTTTTTAGAAACCTGGTTTTCAAATGACAACGCAGGTTTTAAACTTAAACTATTATCTGTTCCACCTAATAATTGAACTCCTGCCAACTCTAAAATTGTAGCATGTAAATCTGTAGCCTGTACCAAGCTTGCTTCTACTTCATTTACTCTTTCTACAGATTTACCTGTAATAATTAATGGTACTCTAATTCCGCCTTCATATATTGAAGCTTTCGCATGACCATTTGGCCAAAAATTATTTGCTTGCCCTGGAGTACCATTATCTCCAATAAAAATAATTACTGTATTTTCTAGAGTATCGTCATCTATACTTTCTAAAAGTCTATTAATTTCATAATCCATAGACTCAATCATAGATAGGTAGATTTTTCTGATATTTGAAGGGGTAGTTGTGTAAGTGCCTTCTGGAGGTATTTGAAAAGGTGCATGAGGCGCTATATGCGCTAACCATAAAAACCAAGGTTTTGTTTGACTATCTATCCAAGATATTGCGTTATTTGTTAAATGTGTAGTCACATATTCATCTACTTGTTCTTCATTTTCTTCTGAATTTACTTTAGTCCAATTGTAGTAATCATCTACTTGACTCGTAAAAACCCCTTCATAATAAGGTACACCAGAATCTTTTGGGTGACTATAATTGCTAGTATTACTTCCTCCAATATGCCATTTACCAATAAGCCCCATGCTATAATCTGTTATACTCTGCTCTTTTATTTTAGTAAATAATGAAGTATGGCTAGTCTCTAAAATTTTAGGCGGTCTCATAACCCCTGTTTTAATACCATATTTACCACTCATTATTGCAGCACGTGTTGGTGAACATTGAGGAGCTGCCCAACAGTTGGTAAAAGAAAGTCCTTTTTCTCTTAAAGAATCTAGTGTTGGTGTATTAGGTAAATCTTCATTTATTCCAAAACCAGGAGTAGAATCAATCCCCATATCATCTGCAATTATTAGCAATATATTTGGTGATTGTTGTTGACTAAAACATGTGGATGTAAAAAAAAATAGTACTAAAATTATTTTTAAAATTTTCATTTATTTATTTTTATTGTTAAATTATATTTAAGCCAACTAAAGAAGAGTAAGATATTTGAAATTAGACCTCATAAAATAAAAATAGTTTAATTTTAAAACTGTTTAATTTTTAATTTTAAATATTTTATTACTTATTTTAAATTATAATAAACAAAAAACAGGAAATAATTTTGTAATCATTTAATTACATTTGTAGTATAATTAAAAAATTATCTAATAATTAAATATTAATTTGTTAAAAATTTGATGATGAAAAAATTAACTGAATTCGAAATATCAAAAAAATTAGAAAATCTTATCGATTGGGAATATTATGATAACGCATTGCACACAGACTTTGAATTCGATAATTTTAAAGATTGTATGTCTGCAATGAATAGAATTGCTTTTGAGTGTGAAGCTTTAAATCATCACCCAGAATGGACAAATATTTATAATACTTTAGATATTACACTAACAACACATGATGTAGACGGTGTTACAGAATTAGATTTTAAATTAGCAGCTGAAATTAATAAGATTGTAGAAGTTGAAGAGGAATAGTGCTATAAAAACAATCTAATTCTTATATTTGAATTGTGAAAAAAAATATTTTATTTTTAGTACTATTAACGGGCATCTTTACCGCGTGTGAAAAAGACGATTTTTGCATAGAGAATCCTGTTACTTCCAAATTGATCATAGATTTTTATGATGATACAAATAGAGAGACTTTAAAAAATGTACAACGATTTTCTATGATTGCAGAAGGTAAAACAGATAGCCTTTTTGTAAATAAAACCTTTAATAGTATTTCAATACCGCTAAACTCTTTAACCTTAGAAACCATTTATACTTTAAAGAAAAATGATGATACTGGTGCAACTGCGGATAATAAAATTGCCACATTTACAATTCAATATGACACTAAAGAAGAATTTGTTTCTAGATCTTGCGGCTTTAAAGTGATATTTAATAATTTAGAGTTTTCTTCAAATACAAATAGTTGGATAACAGATTTTACACCAACAACAATTATTAATTTAGACGATCAAAGCGTAGCGCATGTACAAATATTTCATTAGCATTTGTTTGTTATTTATTTTTGATGAAAACTATTCTCAAGAACAAAAAAAAGACAGCATTATTTCTCAAGAAAAAGATACGGTTATATATAAAACAAATTACGGTTTGCGCCTGGGAATGGATATAAGTAGACCTCTATTTTCTTCTTTGTACTCCAATTACAATGGTTTAGAAATTGTAGCAGATTATAGAATTAAAAAAAACGTATACATAGCAGCAGAAATAGGTTTTGAAGAAAAAACAAGCATTGAGGATTATTCAAATTCAACTTCTAAAGGAAATTATATTCGTTTAGGGCTTAATTACAATGCCTATGACAATTGGTTAGATATGAATAATGAAATTTTTGTTGGATATAGATATGGTTTTTCTTTGTTTAATCAAACTTTAAATAATTATACAACAAACGTTTCAGACATGGAAAACGGCAGCTATTTTCCTGCTGTTTTAAATACCATCGGGCAAGCTTCCACGAGTTTAAATACTCATTGGTCTGAATTTATGATAGGTATTAAAGCAGAAACTTTACAAAATCTATTTATTGGGTTTAGCTTTTCTTACAAAATAT
>Ga0115008_10000617_pt1 | contig 27258 bp, 19 predicted proteins | sample FraStrMetagenome_FD_87164 | JGI IMG/M metagenome (GOLD analysis project Ga0115008, IMG submission 87164) | Marine eukaryotic phytoplankton communities from Arctic Ocean - Fram Strait ARC3M Metagenome | ecosystem: Environmental > Aquatic > Marine > Oceanic | place: Fram Strait | collected... | reverse complement strand
TAGAAGAAGAAACTAAAAAAGAAAACATTATTATTAAAATTTCTGAAACTATTAACACTACTAAGGAAGATTTATCCCTATTTTTGAATAAGGCTAAATCAAAAAAAGAAAATGGCACATCTTTTGTTATTATTTCTAGAAATGTTAATATAGATGATTTTCCAGATACTTTTAATATTGTCCCCACTATTGAAGAAGCTGAAGATATTATAGAAATGGAAGCTATAGAGAGAGAATTAGGTTTTTAAAAAATGATAAAAAAAATATTTTTTATTTCAATTATATTAATGTCAACGATAAGTTTTTCTCAAGAAAAATCTATCGATAATTTGTCTGCAATACCAAATCCTTTTACCCACTCCACAAAAATAAACTTTAACTCTACCACTAATTCTACGATTATTTTAAGTGTAAAAAACGTATTAGGTAAAACTGTTTTTAAAAAGGTTTTTAAGACCAAATTAGGAAAAAATTCTATCTTTTTTTACAAAGAAGATTTATCTTCTGGAATGTACATATATAGTGTTCAAGATAAAAAGAAAACTATTTCAAAACGTCTTGTTATTAGATGAGCATTCACCTAACAATTTTAGGATGCCATTCTGCAACTCCTCGTGTTAACGCTCACCCAACATCCCAATACCTAGAAATTAATAACAATCATTTTTTAATAGATTGCGGGGAAGGTACCCAGCGTCAAATGAGAAAATATAAAGTTGGTTTTTCTAAAATAAATCACATATTTATTTCTCATTTACATGGAGATCATTTTTATGGCTTGGTCGGTTTATTGTCTACATATGGTATTTTGAGTAGAGAAAAAGATTTACATGTATACGGTCCAAAAGGAATCAAAGAAGTTACTCTTTTACAGTTAAAAGTATCTAAATCTCATGCAAAATATCCAATAATTTTTCACGAATTATCCTCAAAAGAAAGTGAGCTTATTTTTGAAGATGAAAAAGTACTTGTAAGAACTATACCTTTAAATCATCGTGTTTATACAAACGGATATCTATTTACAGAAAAAGAAAAACCTAGGAAACTTAATATGCTTAATATTAGTGGATACCAGGAAATTGACAAAGCTGATTACTTAAATATAAAAGCTGGGAAAGACATTGTTTTGTCTACAGGAGAAATTATATCAAATTCTGAATTAACAATAGATCCTCCAAAAGCTAAAAGTTATGCCTTTTGTAGTGATACAAGTTACAAACCAAACATAATACCTATTATTGAAAATTCAGATTTACTATACCATGAGGCTACTTTTCTCTCAGACAGAGAAGATTTAGCAAGAAAAACAAAACATTCCACCTCTTTACAAGCAGCTCAAATTGCTAAAGATTCTAATGTGAAAAAATTAATTATCGGCCATTACTCAGGCAGATATAAAGAAATTTCATCCTTTAAAAAGGAAGCTGAAACTGTTTTTAAAAATGTAGAATTGGCTGAACCTGGAAAGGTTTTTAGTGTCAATTAATAGATGAAATTAATTAATAAGTATCTCTGATTAAATGTGATTTTCTCTTTTATCGAAATCAAATCAAATTTCAAATTCATAGATTTAAAAAAAAAATGAGGTTTTTATAGCATAAAATTATCTACATTTATAAATTATTGAAGTATTCTTTTTTATTGCTATGAAAGATACTTGAAACCTCAATTAATATGAAAAAGTATTTAATTATTCCTTTTATTCTAATACCCTTTTTGCTTTTTTCTCAAACTAAAAAACCTATAAACAAAAACACTTTTAGTATTACTGGTAAAATTTTAGATGCAAAAACTAAAGAATTTTTACCCTATGTAAACATTATTTGTAAAAACAATAACAATAATATTCTCTCAGGCGGAATTACGAACAACAAAGGAACCTTCTCTATAGTGGATTTACCTTTAGATTCTGTCTTTGTTGATATTCAATTTATTGGATACAAAACTCTCACAAAGAGCATTTTACCAACAAAAGAAAATCAAGAAATTAATTTAGGAACGTTATTTTTAAAAGAAGACACTACCAATTTAAACGAAATTGTTCTACAAGCAGAAAGCTCTATCATTACTCAAAAAATTGATAGAAAAGTAGTAAACGTTAATAAAGATTTAGCTTCTGCTGGCACAAATTCTTTGCAAATGTTAGAGAATATTCCGTCTATAAGTGTAGATTTTCAAACAGGCAATATTAATTTACGTGGAAATGAAAATGTTCGCGTTTTAGTAGATGGAAAACCTTCTAATTTACCTGCTTCTCAATTGTTAAAACAAATCCCCTCATCGTCTGTAAAAAGTGTAGAAATTATTACGAATCCTTCTGCAAAATACAATCCTGAAGGAATGAGCGGAATTATCAATATTATTCTAAAAAAGAACACAACGATTGGTTTTAATGGTTCTTTTTCTGTTGGCGTAGAGCATAGTAAAAACTCTCGCCCAACTGGTTCTTTAGATTTAAATTATAGAACTGGTAAGGTTAATTTTTATGGAAATTACAATATCGATTGGGGTGATTTTGAAACAAATGCTTTCTTTGATAGAACAGATAAAGACATAACGCAAACTATAGATTATAATGACAATACAACCTCTAACTACATCAAAGCAGGAGTAGATTTCTATCTCAATACAAAAAACACCTTATCTTTTTATACAACACAAAGTTTTGCTAATACAGACTTTACCGTTTTTACAAAAACTATTGAAAATTCAAATCTAATTTTTAATGCTCCTAACCTATCGGTTATAGAAACTAATGAAGCATCATACAATGTAGATTATAAATTAGAGTTAGATGATAAAGGACAAAATATTGAACTAGAAATAAACTATTCTAAAAGTAGAAACCCACAAAACGATTTGTATAAAGAATTAATAAACCCTTCATCAAGTCTTTTTAATTACACGAATAAAATCGTGAATAATAATTCAATATTTTTAACAAATTTAGACTATACAAAACCTATAAAGGGAGGTAAATTAGAACTCGGACTAGAAGCAAGAACTCAAAAAGCATTCAATTCTATAATTACAAATCAAACAATAGAAATCGAAGAAAATCTAGGAACTATACCTAAAGGAAATACACGTTTTACATATGATAGAGAAACCTACTCTGCCTATATAAATTACACTAAAGAATTTAAAAAATTAGCTTTACAAGTAGGTTTTCGTTTTGAACAATTTAGTGTAAATGGATTATTTTCTAATACACAACAAACAAATACAGAGCCTTATTCTGACAAAATATTTAGTGTGTATCCTTCAACATTTTTAACTTTTTATCCTTCAGAAAATAATGAATTTCAATTTGGTTACAGTCGAAGAGTTGATAGACCCGGAATCGAGCAAGTAACACCAATACAAGAATGGAATTCTCCACTAATAATTTCTGTTGGAAATAGAACACTACAACCACAATTCACCAATTCTTTTGAGGTAAATTACACAAGAAAACTTTCAAAAGGCTACCTTACCCTTGGAGCATTTTACAGAAAAACTTCGGATAAAATTGGAAGAATCATCAATAAAGATATTTTAAATCCAGATAGACAACTTATTTCATATGCTAATTATGATTCTGCAGATAGTTATGGTATCGAGTTTTCTTCTAGTTATAAACTTACAAAATGGTGGACCCTTAGACCAAGTTCTAGCCTCTACATTCAAGATAGTCAGGGACTGATTAACAACATACAAGAAACGGTAAAAAATACTTTATTTAAAGCAAGGGTTAGTAATAGCTTCAAAGCTTCCAAAAAAATACGCTTTCAGTTGTCCAGTTCTTATCGAGGAGAAAGCGAAGGAGTTCAGTTTAAAGTAAAACCATATTTCATGGTAAATGCCTCTGCAAGAGTATCAGTTTTTGATGGAAATGGTTCTCTTAGCTTAAGAGGTACAGATATCTTTAATGGCTATAAATTAGATTTTAGCACAACAAATCCGTTTCCTCAAACAGGATATTATACATTGGAGTACAATGCTATTTATCTAGGTTTTTCTTATAATTTTGGAAATGGAAAAAACAGAGAACGAAATAGAAAATATAGAGAGAAAAACGAAACTCAAGGTAGTGGAGGCGTTTTATAGAAATAATGTCTTTATTTAAAAAATTTATCCCCTTTAACTAATGTTAAAAATAACTAGTTTACGCTAAACTTCTAATAGTTGAAAAAATTATTGTCAAAGTATAATTACAGAATTTATCAAAATTATTTATAAAATAATTGGAGGGCAGACTTAATAAACAAAGATTAGCTTCTTCTTCTAGACCTATTATTCCTCATTTCAACCATTTTAGTTTGAACGGTTTGCGTGTAGTCTTTTTTAGTAATTTCTTTTCCTTTACTGGGAGCTTCAATATCAATTTCATCATTTTTATTGATAATAATTTCGGTACATAACAATGTAGTATTATCTACACTCACCTCTAAAATTAAACCCGGTAAACCCCAATATTCAGCAGGCCCTTGTGTTACAGGAATTTGAGTTGTATACCACGCCTCAACAACAGTAAGTTTTTCGTCTGGTTTTTTATCATCTGATTCTTTCGCTGTGTTTGCTCTTAAATCACTCCAAGAAAAATTGTACCAATTTAGTTCTGAAGTTGGAACAAATGCTTTTGCTTTATAACAGGTATACTGACCAATTTTTTTAGTTTCTGAACCCATCGTCCATTTAATGGCATATAATTCATCTTTCACCAAAAAACGCTTCCCATAGAATTCCTGGCTTTGAACTATTTTATTGTTTTTAATGTTTTTGTAATGGTCACCCCTAGAAAAATACCCTCCCCAAGAATCTGTTGCACCAGAAATAGCATCAATTTTTTCTTCCTCTAAGAAAGTTGATTCCTGATTATTAAAATTCAATACATAGGTTTTTTCTAATCGATTCTTAAGACGAGCTGCAATTTCTTTTTTCTGACCTTCACTCATTCTGGCACCCCAACTACCAAGGTCCATTTTTGATTTAGAAATATAAGTTGCTTTACCACTAAACTTTTGTGCATGTATGTTGAATGCAAACATGGTTATAGTGATAAAAAAAACGAATTTAAAAATAATTGATTTCATAATCTGGGTGTATTTATATTAAATGTTCAACAAAAATAGTTAAACACTAAACATTTATTCAACTATTCTTAAAAGTTTAACAAAACTTTACAGGTATCAATAATCAATATTTTTGAAAAAAAAAGACTTGTTTTCACAAGTCCTTACTCAAAATAATTTTTTTTCTGCAAAAGCTACCATCTAATAATGACACTTCCCCAAGTAAATCCACTACCAAAAGCAGCTAAAACAACTAGATCGTTGTCTTTTATTTTACCTAACTCCCAAGCTTCCGTTAATGCAATAATTACAGAAGCGGCAGTTGTATTTCCATACTTCATAATATTATTATATACTTTTTCATCTGGTAATTGAAACTTACGTTGAATAAATTGCGCAATACGTAAATTCGCTTGATGCGGAATTAACATATCTATATCATCTTTCTTTAAATCATTTGCTTCTAAACCTTCTACAATGGCTTCAGAAAAACGAGTAATTGCATGTTTAAACACAAACTGTCCGTTCATGTAAGGATAATAAGAAATATCATCAGGATCATTCTTTTCTAAAATTTCTGGAACCCAACGTCCTGTTGATGGCCCTTCTAAAACAAGTTCTTTTGCATGTTTTCCTTCCGAATGTAGATGAGAAGATAAAATTCCTTTTCCTTCTTCTTCACTTCTAGACAAAACTGCAGCCCCTGCTCCATCACCAAAAATAACAGTTACATTTCTTCCTCTTGTAGATTTCTCTAATCCACCAGAATGATTTTCTGCTCCAATTACCAGAATATTTTTATACATTCCTGTTTTAATAAATTGATCTGCTACAGACATAGAATAAATAAAACCAGAACATTGATTACGAACATCTAATGCACCAATAGTTGGCATGTCTAACATTTCTTGCACTTGAACTCCACCACCAGGAAAATACATATCTGGACTCAAAGTTGCAAATACAATAAAATCAATATCATCTTTATCTAAACCTGCTCTCTCAATGGCAATTCTAGCAGCTTTAGCTCCCATAACAGCAGTTGTATCACCGGTAATTGGATCAATCCATCGTCTTTCTTTAATCCCTGTTCTTTCCTGAATCCATTCATCCGAAGTATCCATAAACTCTTTTAAATCGTTGTTTGTTACAACGTTTTCTGGAACATAATACCCCAATCCAGTAATTTTTGAATTATACATAATATTGTGTGTAATTTTTTATTCTATTCATAAAATTGAACCCTCAAACATACTAATTTATTTATATCTTTACAATAACAATCACCCCAAAATAAGAAAATTAGCTAAAATTACAAACGGATGATATTCTTTAACACTCTCTCCAAAAGCATTCATTTTAGATTCTCAGAAAACTATACTATCTAAATAAGAAAATTTATAAAAAATTAAATATAAAAATAAATAATGTCATCTTGTCATAAAAATTTGTTTGGTATTTTTTTTGACTATATAAATTTTAAATAATAAAAATTTAAAATAAATACAAAATAAAATGGCAAAAGGAAATATTAATGTTTCAGTAGAAAATATTTTTCCACTGATTAAAAAATTCTTATACTCTGATCACGAAATCTTTTTACGTGAGTTGATATCTAATGGGACAGACGCAACAACCAAACTTAAACACCTTATTTCTATTGGTGAAGCTAAAACAGAATTAGGTGATGCTAAAATTGAAATTAGCATCAATAAAGATGCTAAAACCATAACGATAAAAGATCAAGGTTTGGGTATGACAGCTGATGAGGTTGAAAAATACATCAATCAAATTGCATTTTCTGGAGCAGAAGAATTTTTAGAAAAGTACAAAGATGATAAAAACGAAACTGGTGTAATTGGCCATTTCGGGTTAGGCTTTTATTCTGCTTTTATGGTTGCTGATAAAGTTGATATCTTCACAAAGTCTTTTAAAAATGAACCTGCAGCACATTGGGCTTGTGATGGTTCTCCTGAATACACCTTAGTTGAACACGACAAATCTGACAGAGGAACAGAAATTGTTCTTCATATTGCAGAAGATTCTTTAGACTTTTTAGAAGATGCAAAAATTTCTGGTTTATTAACAAAATATAATCGTTTTAATCAAGTGCCAATTAAGTTTGGATCTAAAAAAGTAAACGACCCTGATTTCACGCCAAAAACTACTAAAGATAAAGATGGTAAAGAAACTACAGAAGACCATAAGCAAATAGAGGTAGACGATATTATTAATAATACTAGTCCTGCATGGACAAAAGCGCCGTCAGATTTAAATGATGATGATTATACAAATTTCTACAGAGAATTGTATCCAATGCAATTTGAAGAATCTTTATTCCACATCCACTTAAATGTAGATTTTCCTTTCAATTTAACAGGAATTTTATTCTTTCCAAAGTTAAGTCCATCAATGGATATGCAAAAAGATAAAATTCAATTATATCAAAATCAGGTCTATGTAACAGATAATGTTGAAGGAATAGTACCTGACTTTTTACAAATGCTAAAAGGTGTTATCGATTCTCCAGACATTCCTTTAAATGTATCTCGTTCAGGTCTTCAAGCAGACGGTGCTGTCAAAAAAATATCTGGTTACATTACTAAAAAAGTAGCAGATAAATTAGCGTCTTTATTTAAAAAAGACAGAGCAGATTTTGAAACGAAATGGAACGATATTAAAGTAATTATTGAATACGGAATGTTGTCTGAGGATAAATTTTTTGACAAAGCGAAGAAGTTTGCTCTGTATCCAACAGTTGCAGATTCTTATTTTACATTTGATGAGTTGATTGAAAAAACAAAAGATACTCAGACTGACAAAGACGGAAATCAGATTATTTTATATACTTCAAACAAAGAAGCACAACATAGTTATATTCAAGATGCAACAGCAAAAGGATATGAAGTTTTGGTCTTAGACTCACCAATTATTTCTCACCTAATGCAAAAACTAGAAACTTCTGGTGAAAAAATTAAGTTTACAAGAGTAGATTCTGATTTTATTGATAATCTAATTAAAAAAGATGAAGCTGTAATTTCTAAATTATCTGATAAAGAAAAGGAAACTTTAAAGCCTATTATAGAAACTGCTATCCCAAAAGAAACCTACACAGTTCAATTAGAAGCGATGGATTCTGCTTCTTCTCCTTTTATAATAACAGTTCCAGAATTTATGCGCAGAATGAAAGAAATGCAAGCTTCTGGTGGTGGCGGAATGATGGGAATGGGTAACTTTCCTGACATGTACAATTTAGTAGTAAACACCAATCATCCTTTAGTTTCTGAAATTTTGAATACCAAAACAGAAAAAAAACAATCTCGTTTAATTACACAAGCTTTTGATTTAGCAAAATTATCTCAAAACCTTTTACACGGTGAAGATTTAACAAACTTTATAAAAAGAAGTTACGACTTAATTAAATAAGCTATTGAGCAAACACTGCATAAGCAGTAATATATTCAATAAAACCTTCCAGTATTCACTGGGAGGTTTTCTCTTTTTAAAAGGCAATTTTCATCGCATTATTTATTTTAAAAGAACGGATTAAATCTTCAAAAAAAAATTGTGAATTCAGGCAGTTTTTTAGTAATATTGTTCACTAATTAATAAAGACAGATTATGAATTTAGAAAAATACTATGACAAGTTTTTTGAGCTTATTCTAGAATATGGTCCTAAACTAGTAGGAGCAATTATTGTATGGATCATTGGTGGTATCATTATAAAATTACTCACCAAAGGTTTTGAGCGTCTTCTAATCGCTCGTAAAGTAGATGAATCGCTAAAACCTTTTCTCAAAGGAATTGTTAGTGCACTGCTAAAGGTAATGCTCGTCATAAGTGTTCTCACCATGCTAGGCATTGAAATGACTTCTTTTGTAGCCATTCTTGGTGCTGCAGGATTGGCCGTAGGAATGGCGCTTTCGGGAACACTACAAAATTTTGCTGGTGGTGTTATGATTTTAATATTTAAACCCTTTAAAAATGGAGATTTTATAGAGGCTCAAGGACATACTGGTACGGTGTTTGAAATTCAAATTTTCAATACCATTTTAAAAACACCCGATAACAAAACGATTATTGTTCCTAATGGAGGCTTATCGAATGGCTCTATGATTAACTATTCATCTGAGGAAGAGCGAAGAGTAGATTGGACCTTTGGAATTGCTTATGGACAAGAGGTGAACAAAGCAAAAGAAGTAATGGTCAACCTAATGAAAGAAGATAAAAGAATCCTTACTAAACCAAGCAAACCATTTGTTGCAGTATCTGAATTAGGTGATAGTTCTGTGAATTTTGCAGTTCGTGCTTGGGTAAAATCTTCTGATTATTGGGATGTATTTTTTAGTATGAATGAAAAAATATACAACACCTTTGAAAAAGAACACTTAGAAATACCTTACCCTACTATGAATGTGAACCTCAGTAAATTAAATTAGTCAAACCACCAAGACGTTTATACCCTGCTCAATTGAGCAGGATATCAACACCATAAAAAAGGTAAATCTCTCTTTTACTTATGCCATTTAAAAGCCTATTTACTTATTTGGTTTTTGAAATACATTTGAGTACAAAGGCATTATGAAAGGGAGATTTTCCACCATTATACACAATTTTTAAACAGCTGATTTTATTTGTCTAACATTAAAAAAATTTCTCCAACACAAGCTAAAATTTTATCTGAACTCTGTAAAGAAACTTTTGTCATTCCTCATGGGCATTCAGCACCAACAAAAGAGATTGAACGTTATTTAAAAAATAATTTTAGTGAAGAACAATTAAAGCAAGAATTAAGATGCTCTGACAATGAGTATCATTTTATACATTATCAAAATAAAATTGCCGGCTTCTCAAAAATTCTATTCAATTCACAGAACGAGAACATCACTGCCAAAAATATTACTCAATTAAGCAGGTTGTATTTACTTGAGGAATTTTATAACTTAGGATTGGGAAAGGCATTGTTTGATTTTAATATTTCTTTGGCCCAAAAAAATAACCAAGCTGGCATTTGGCTTGCTGTTTGGGTAGAGAACAAACGCGCTATTTCTTTTTACAAAAAAATGGGATTCAAAAAAATAGGCACCTACAATTATAAAATCTCTGAGTCGCACTCAAATCCAAATTATATTTTTTATCTAGAAATTTAAAAGAAAAAAAAAGAATTATTTATTTATAATTTATGTATTTCACAAATGTTCGTTTTACACAAATTCTTTGGTAAAACTTCTAGAAATAATTTCTTCTAAAAATTGATTTAAAAAAAATAAAAACTCAAGTTTTTTTAACCTTTTATCCTTAAATTTGCATGACTTTTAAAAGCATCAAATTTAGATGAGAAACATACTTAATTTCCTATACTCTACACGTTTAACAGCTTTCCTATTCATTCTATTTTCTATTGCAATGGGAATTGCAACTTTTATAGAAAATGACTACGGAACTCAGACGTCCAAGGCGTTGGTTTATAACTCTTGGTGGTTTGAGGGTATTATGGCCTTCTTTATTCTTAATTTTTTTGGTAACATTTTTAGGTATCGTCTTCTAAGAAAAGAAAAATGGCCTGTTTTAATGTTTCATCTATCCTTTCTTTTTATTTTAATTGGTGCTGGTGTCACTCGTTATGTCGGCTATGAAGGAATCATGCTTATCAATGAAGGAGAAACTACAAATCAGTTTTTATCAGAAACAACCTATTTAAATCTTGTTGTAGATGACAACAAAGTTCAAAAAATAAAACATGAACCTATTTTACTCTCTGCATTAGGCACAAATAATTGGTCATATTCTGATGATTTTAAAGGAAAAAATTATAACATTAATTTGGTCAATTACATTCCTTGGGCAGAAGAAAAATTAATAGAAGATGAAAATGGGGTTGAATACTTATTTTTGGTGGAATCATCCAGCGGAAATAGACATGAACATTATATAAAATCTGGAACCATACAAAATATTCACAATATTTTAGTGGGGTATGAAACGAAGGATAAAAATGCAACTATCAATATTTTTAAACGAAATGATTCTCTAAAGATTCTTGCCAATTCTGATGGTAATTTTCAGGTAATGGCAACCATGAAAAAAGGAAGCCTTAAAAAAGATAGTATTCAAGATTTTAAATTACGTTCACTCTATACTATTTCAGGGTTGCCTTTTGTAGTTCCTCAATATCCTAGTAAAGGAATAATGAAAACAATAAGTGGCCCAAAAGATGATAAAAAATTAGATGTTATTGTTGTAGATGTTACAGCAAATAATAAAACAGAGAGAATAGAATTAACTGGAGGTAAATTTAACAACGAGAATACCCAAGAATTTTCTATTGATGATTTAAATTTTAGACTCTGGTACGGTGCAAAAACTTTAGAAACTCCTTTCAGTATAAAGTTGAATGATTTTCAATTAGAAAAGTATCCTGGCTCAGAAAGTGCTGCATCTTATGCAAGTGAAGTTACTTTAATCGATAAAACAGAAAAATTTGATTACAAGATATATATGAATCATATTTTGAACCACAAAGGATACAAGTTTTTTCAAGCTAGTTATGATTTATCTGGAGAAACAGAACAAACTCAATTGTCTGTAAATCATGATTCTTTAGGAAGTTTTATAACCTATTTAGGATATTCACTTTTATACATAGGGTTAATTTGCATTCTTTTTGCAAAAAAAACCCGCTTTGATGATTTAAAAAAAGGGCTGGTAAAAATTAGAAAGAAAAAATTAAGTATGTCTATTGTTGCTACTTTGTTTTTATCTACTGTTAGTTTAGCACAGCATGGGAGTGGTCATCTTAAAAAAAGAATTACCAACCAACAAATAGATTCTATTCTACAAGCCAATATGGTTGATGAAAAGCATGCAGAAAGCTTTAATAAACTGGTCATACAAGATGATGGTAGAATGAAACCTGCGCATACTTTTGCATCTGAATTAGTAAGAAAGGTAGCACAGACTGAAAACTTTAAGGACATGCAACCTAGTCAAGTACTTTTATCAATCATAGAAAATTCTAGACTATGGTATGAAGTACCTGTTATTTATTTAGCTAAAAAAGATAATAAGGAAATTCGTAGTGCACTAGACTTGCCGGACTCTACTGAATATGCTCGTTTGTCAGATTTTTTTACTGATAGAGGAGTTTATAAAATAAGAGAAAGTGTTGCAGAAGCTCAGAAAAAAAATATTCAAAGTTATTTTGAAAAAGATTTAATTAAGGTTGATAAAAGAGTTGGTTTATTATACAATGCTATCTCCGGTAGTATTTTAAAAATTTACCCAATACCAAAGGATGAGAATAATAAATGGGTTTCTCAACCAGAAACTTTTAATACCAATTTCGAAGGAAAGGATTCAGTTTTTGTTCGCAAATCACTGCCCCTATATATTCAACTTCTACAGACTGCAAAAAGAACAAATGACTACTCAAAAGCAAATCAGGTTTTAGAGGGCATAAAAAAGTTTCAAAGGAAGTTTGGCTCAGAAGTAATACCATCAGAAAAACAAATAGATTCGGAAATTGCCTATAACAAATTTAGAGTTTTCAACAAATTGATAAAATACTATGGATTTACAAGTCTTTTGCTCATCATATTTGTAGTAATGCAAATTTTTAAAAATAAAAAATGGTTAAAATCTGTGATTAAATTTTTAATTTTTGTGACACTCTGTTTTTTCCTGTTGCATACTTTGGGCCTTGCAGCCAGATGGTATATTAGTGGATATGCTCCTTGGAGTAATGCCTATGAATCTATTATTTTTGTGGCCTGGGCAACAATGCTCTTTGGTTTGTCTTTGGGTAGAAAATCGGCTCTAACCATAACAGCTACTGCATTTATTACCGCAGTAACCCTATTTTTTGCGAGTCAAAGTTGGTTAGATCCAGAAATAGCAAACCTACAACCCGTTTTAAATTCTTGGTGGTTAAAAGTACACGTTTCTATCATTGTAGGTAGTTATGGCCCTTTTTCTTTGGGATTAATTTTAGGAATATTCTCGTTAATCATAATGACTTTTACCAACGAGAAGAATAAAAAGAAAATGGATTTGAATATTAAAGAGTTAACTATTATTAACGAAATGGTAATTACTGTGGGATTAATTATGTTAACCATTGGTACTTTTTTAGGAGGCATGTGGGCAAATGAAAGTTGGGGACGCTATTGGGGATGGGATCCTAAAGAAACTTGGGCTCTAATTTCTATAATGGTGTATGCGTTTGTATTACACATGCGTTTAATACCTGGTTTACGAGGTAGATACACATTCAATTTATGGTCTATTATCGCGTATGCTTCTATTATGATGACCTATTTTGGAGTAAACTTTTACTTATCTGGATTGCATTCGTATGCAAGTGGTGATAGAGTTATTACACCAACTTCTGTTTTTTATTCTATTGGATTTGTTTTAATTTTAGGAACACTATCTTGGTTTAAATACAAGAAATATTATAAGAAGTAAATCATTAATTTTTAGGATAAAAATGTACTTTTGCCCTTCAATACAAAATAACTATGTTTAATAAAAATATAAAATTAGTTTTAGCTGCTTTAATTACCGCTTGGTCTATATATCAATTTAGTCAAGGAAATATTATGAACGGAATTTCCATCTTATTATTAGCAGGAATTTTTGTTTTGCTCTACTTTAAAAACGAATTTATTTTACTCGCTTTTTTACAATTGCGAAAGCAAAACTTTGAGGGAACTAAAAAATGGTTAGGCTATATTAAAAACCCTGAAACTGCTTTAATAGTTAAACAACAAGGATATTACAACTACCTTCATGGAATTATATTGAGTCAGACCAATATTACACAGGCTGAAAAATATTTACGTAAAGCAGTTAAATTAGGCTTGGCAATGAAACATGATTTGGCAATGGCAAAATTGCAGTTAGCGGGAATAGCAATGACCAAAAGACGTAAACGTGAAGCAACCATTTTAATGGGAGAAGCTAAAAAATTAGACAAACACGGAATGTTAAAGGAACAAATGCAAATGATGAAACAACAGATGAAGAAAATTTAAGTATACTTTTCATCCAAAAAAAATCTGCTAAAAAGCAGATTTTTTTTTATTTTAAGATTATTCCTTTGTATCTATGACTACTACTTTATCCTAGTAAGAGTTAGATTTTTATTATATTTTAAAATAAATAAGCCATTATTTTCTGACGGATTAAAAGATTTCTTTTTATAATCAAACTTACTTTCAACTCGGTAAGAAGCACCTTTGTTAAAAGTGGCTTTTAGTTTATTTCCAGAGGCTAAACGCATTAAAATATCATAGGTAATATCAAACCCTTTGGTTCCATAAAACGATGGCATTGCAAAATTCTTTGCATAATATTGTTTGTTAAAATTTTTAGTGTAGGAAGAGTTTTCATCTACATATAGGTCGCTGACGTAGGTAAGACCAATTTTAGCTAATTTAAAATTATCAATTCTATCAAATGCTTTTCCTTTGTCAAACGTAAAAACTTTTGCAGTTGTATCATCTGGCAGGCTTATTAGACTATTAATAGCATCTGCCACAATAACATTATCATTCGTAGCCATTACAACCCAATTTTTTACATTTGGTTTTAGGATATTTAAAAAGCGTTTTTTGGCTATATAGCCTTTTGTTGGTTTTAAAATATGAACCTTAGAAATAGAATCATGTGCTTCTAAAACTTCCTTGATCGTAAAACTATTTGAATTTGATTTTTCATCAGTGACAATAATAACAGTTCCTTTTGTAAAATTATCTTTGATGTAGGTTGTTAATTCATCTCTAAAGATATTTCTGTCAGGTGATGTTTTAATAATTTTTGATGAAGAAAATTTCGATTGATTTTTAGAGAACACAGGGAAAACAATTGGAACACTTACCTTGCTTGCAAGGGTTAATACTTCTTCTGAATATAAGGGTCCAATAACGACATCATTCTCTTTTAAATTGTTTTCTGAAATGATCGATTTAATTCTAGTGCTATTTTTTTCTGTATCATAAACATTTAATTCAATATTTACTCCTTGCCCCCTTAAAGAATCTACTGCAATTTCTGCTCCTAAATAAAAATCTGTTACATAATTTGCTAATGATTTTCTCCTACTAAAAATTTTAGTAGAAGAAATAGTGTCATATTCTTTAGATTTAAATGGTAATAATAAAGCTACTTTTATAGAAATGTCTTTTTTAATTACATCTTCATATATCAAATTATCAGATTCTTTGCCTTCTTCAATCAGTTTAATTTTTATAAGCTGACCAATTTTTAGGCCTTCTTTTAATTCCGGGTTTAGAGTCAACAAACTTTCTTCTGTAACATTATAAAACCGTTTTAAACCATAGATAGTTTCTTTGGGTTTTACTTCGTGAATAACAAACTGCTGTTTCGTTCTCTCTAGATCTTTATCTATAATTTTACCAACTTCATTAATGTTTGTTTCCGTTTTAACTTCATCAATAATAGTCGTAGTATTTTTTTTATCTGAAGTAGAAACTATTTTCTTATTAGGTATGATAATTACAGTATTTATTGCCGGTTTTCTGCCAATATCAGGATTTAAGCGCAATAAATCTTTGGTTTTCATGTCCAAATTTTTAGCAATTGTACGCATTGTCTCTCCTTGCTTCACTTTATAATCAACATACTTTTTTTGTTGACCACAAGAATTTACAAACATTAATACACAAAAAAGTAATACTATTTTAAATTTTTTCATTGCTAATAAATAATCTATTCCCATTCTATAGTTGCAGGTGGTTTTGAACTTATATCATACACAACTCTATTTACACCTTTCACTTTATTTATAATTTTATTTGATGTTTTTTGCAAAAACTCATAAGGCAAGTTCACCCAATCTGCTGTCATCCCATCTGTACTTTCTACCGCTCTTAAAGCAACAACCTTTTCATAGGTTCTTTCGTCTCCCATAACTCCAACAGAGTTTACTGGCAATAAAATTGCCCCAGCTTGCCAAACTTTATCATACAAACCATCTTCTCTTAATCCGTTGATAAAAATAGCATCAACTTCTTGTAAAATACGAACTTTTTCTGAAGTGATATCCCCCAAAATTCTGATTGCCAAACCTGGACCTGGAAATGGATGACGTCCTAAAAGCTCTTTATCTATTCCCATAGAGGCTCCAACTCTTCGAACCTCATCTTTAAATATCATTCTTAAAGGCTCTACAATTTTCAACTTCATATAATCTGGCAAACCTCCAACATTGTGATGACTTTTTATAGTTGCAGACGGACCTCCATTTACTGAAACGGACTCTATAACATCTGGATAAATAGTTCCTTGCGCCAACCATTTTACATCTTTAATTAAGTTGGCTTCAGCATCAAAAACTTCTATAAAAGCGTTTCCAATTGCTTTTCTTTTTTTCTCTGGATCAGACAGCCCGGCTAAGGCAGATAAAAAACGTTCAGATGCATCTACACCTTTAACGTTTAAACCCATTCCTTCGTATTGAGTTAGTACACTATCGAACTCATTTTTACGTAAGAGTCCGTTATTAACAAATATACAATACAAGTTTTTTCCAATTGCTTTGTGTAACAAAACTGCTGCAACAGTAGAGTCTACACCTCCGGAAAGACCTAAAACTACCTTATCATCACCAACTTTTTCTTGAATTGACTTTACTGTACTATCTACAAAAGAATCTGATGTCCAAGTCTGAGCAACGCCTGCAATAGTTACTAAAAAGTTTTCTAATAACTGTTTCCCATCAGTGGAATGATATACTTCTGGATGAAATTGAATCGCATAAGTGTCTTCCCCTTCAATTTTGTAGGCTGCATTTACAACGTCTTTTGTACTTGCTAAAAGGGTTCCATTTTGTGGTAATTCTTTTATTGTATCTGAATGACTCATCCAAACCTGGCTGCCTTCAGAAATATTTTGAAAGAATTTTTCATCATTTTTTATAAAAGACAAATTTGCTCTACCATACTCTCTTGTGCTGGATGGCGCTACTTTTCCTCCGGAAAAATGAGCTAAATATTGGGCTCCATAACAAACTGCAAGTAAGGGTTTTTTCCCTCTAATTTCTGATAAATCTGGATGTAAAACATCTTCTCCTCTGACAGAATTTGGACTTCCTGATAAGATAAATGCTTTAAAATTATGTATATTTTTTGGAGGATTGTTATAGGGATGAATTTCACAATAGATGTTTAATTCTCGAACTCTTCTCGCAATAAGTTGTGTGTATTGAGACCCAAAGTCTAATATAAGTACGTTGTTTTTTTGCATGCACAAAAATACTATTTCAGTTTAAATTTTGATACTGAAAATCAGGATTTTTTGAGAAAAATTAGAATTCGTGATAATATGGAAGAATTTAATACTTTCTTAGAGGTACGAACTATCAAATGAAAATGGCAACAACGATAATAAGGATTCGGTTTTTACAACTTCTCCTACTTCTCCCATAAAAAGAACTTCGAAAGGTTGTTTTTGGTTTATTTCATATTCAGACAAAGTTTGTCTGCAGGCTCCACACGGACCAACAGGTTTGTCTACTTTAGAAATTGATGAACTTGCAGAAATGGCTAATTTTTTAATCTTTACACCTGGAAACTCCGAACTCACTTTCCAAACACCAACTCTTTCAGCACACATGCCAGATGGATATGCTGCACTTTCTTGATTGTTTCCTAAAACTATCTGATTATTTTCTAATAAAAATGCTGCGCCAACACTAAATTTAGAATACGGTGCGTAAGCCTTTTTTCTGGATGAAATTGCTTTTTCCATCAACATTCTATCTTCAGAAGAAAGTTCTGAAATATCTTTAAATACGGATGCAGATGTTGCTATTTCAATTTTTCTCATAAAGATAATTTCGTCAAAAAAAGCAGTCTTTTTAGACTGCTTTTAATTATTGTATAAATTTACTAAAATTTTATCACTTTTAATAATCATCATAAATCTCTCCTAAATCAAATGATAAAGAAAAGCGTAAGGAATTCTCTAGGGGATTATTAACATCTGAAGAATTAATTAAATATGATAAATCTATATTTAATGCGTTCGTTTTAAAACCTCCACCCAATGTAAAAAATTGTCTATTTCCCTTGTCTTGACTTTCATGAAAATATCCTGCTCGTATGGCAAATGCGTTGTTGTATAAATATTCTGCTCCAAGAGCATAGGTTATTTCCTTCATCTCCTCGCTAAAGCCTCCTGGAGCATCACCAAAGGAACTAAAAATACCTTCTACCCAACCTGTATCTTGATCAGAGCCATCTATTTGTGGAGAAGGAACTAATAATTTTGTAAACTCAACATTTGTAGATATAATATTATAATCATCTAAAATAAAATCAAACCCTCCACCAAGTTTTAAATTTGTTGGTATAAAATCTTCTTGACCTGGAGTGTAAGATACTTTCGGCCCTATATTGGCAATATTGAACCCTAAGCGATAACGACCATTAAAATTCCCGTAATTTTCTTCTTCTGATTGGTAGTACCCTGAAACGTCTACTGCAAAAGAATTTATAGGCTGTAATGCATTTCCATTAGTTCCCGTAAAGGCTAAGTTAGAACGCAAATACTTTAAAGAAACCCCCATCGAGAAAGTTTCACTTAATTTTAATGCATAAGAACCCGTAAAAACCAACTCATTCGGATTTATAGTACCAGTAGGGTTTCCTTGGTTGTCTGTTAAGTCGATTTGCCCTAAAGAGAAGTATTTAAAATCTGCACCCCAAGCAGCATTATCACTAAATCTGTTAATATAGGAACCACTACCTACAAAAATATCATCAGTTAAATTACGCAACCATGGCGAATATGTAATTCCTGTTTTTATTTGTCTATTACTAAATGCTATTTTTGCTGGATTATGGAAAAGTGAAAAAGCATCTGCAGATGTAGCAACGCCAATATCTCCCATTCCTCCTGCTCTCGCATCTGGTATAATTAATAAAAATGGAGCTGCAGTTGTAATTCCTCCTTGGGTCTGGGCACTTGTTTTAGTTGATACAAAGGCACAAATAAATATAAATAGTACAAATTTTTTCATTCTTTAATTCTATTTTTTAATTTACAAATATCTAATTTTTATTGAAGTATTACTAATTTTTCATACTTCTCTGAAACTAGACTGCTCGTTGTTGATTTTACTTTTAGTTTATAAATATATACTCCTTTCCCTATTTTATTCCCAAAATCATCTAAACCATTCCAAGAAATATTTCTTGCTAACGTACCTGATGTTTGCACAATTTTATTTATTGTTTTTACTAGTTTACCAGAAACTGTAAAAACCTGAACTTGAACTTCCAATGGTTCATTTGGCTTGTTGTGATTGAACCAAAATTCTGTATAATTTACAAATGGATTTGGATAGTTTAAAACATTTTCTAAATTTAAAATTTCATTACTAACTACCACAAAGTTTAACGTTGCTTCTGATGAATTATTATAGGTGTCCCAAGCTTTTAATTTTAAAGTGTGAGGACCTACTGCTAAATCTCTTAATTTATAATTTACTTTACCATTAGTAAAATCGTCTAATTCTGTTTGATAAAAATCGTTCAAAATAATTGGATTAGAGGAATCTCCGTCTAAAACACCAATAATATCATGATCTACTGCTGTAATTGAAGTATTAATACCACTATTATCCGATAACACTGCTATTAAGTTTGGAGATGCATTTGTATTTCCTCCATCAATAAATGACTCATCGTTCAAAAATAATTTAATTTCAGGACCAACTAAATCTTCAGGTGCATTTTCATTTATTCCGCCAACGACAACATCAAAATTAGAACCCGCTTTGTCTGTTTTACCATTCTCTGCATAGAAACTCATCTTCCCTTTTCCAAAGGCAATTTTAATATCTTTTGGAACAATAAACTCGAAATTAAAGACACCATTTTCCACCGTAGACTTCCCTCTAAATAGCTTACTATCTTGAGTGTCAAAGGTCATAATTACTCCAAAATTATCGTTATCTAAGGTACTTTTATCAATCGGTTTATCAAAAACTGTAGTCGATAATGAACCATTAAAGTTGTTTAAAATGGTATTAGAGTTGTCCATAACAACGCCTTCAAAACGTACCTTAGACAATGCTTTTAACGTATCTAAAGACTGGGTTATATTTACTCCATTCATTTTGGTAATGCGAACATTAGGTTCTGGAATTGCTAGTTTCATTGCTGGATCTCCAAAATGATATATAAAGAACTTTTGAGCATTTGAAAATTCATTTTTAGTTTTAGTTAATGATTCTGCAATCGATAAATCTTCATCATTAAACTCTAACAATGTTCTAATAAGGCCTTCATTAAAATTTTGTCCAACAGAAATAAAAACTTCTCTAGTGGTTGTAATCATACTTGCAGCTCCTCCATTCTTGTTCCACAATGTTAATTCACCAGCAGTAATTCTATTTGGATTGTCAAAACGAGAGAAATCGCAGGTAACTGTAATTAAAAGCGGCAAAGTATTTGAATTATTAAACGCCTGAACCTGAGGTTTCTCTAGAATCCTTTCTGAAGCAAAACCATCTTCACCACCATGGCCAAAATAATCAAAAATTAAAGTTCCTTTTTCAATTGCATTTGTAATTGCTTTTTTCACTTCTGGATAACGCTCTCCTCCGGAAGAGTTTTGTTGAACATAGGCATCTAAATAAATCTTATTGACATTAAAAACTGGTTTATTTAATCGTATTTCATCTGAGATAGATTCTACTCCCGCCTGCATTACTCCTTCCCCTACTTCATCTATATCATCGGCTAAGAGTGTAATTGTATTCCGCCAGTCTCCAATAGATTGTTCGCTATAGTAACTTACTATTTTATCTACAACATCTTTGGCTTGAGAAATATCTGAAACTGGTATTCTGCTTGAAGCAATGTCTAAAGTATGAGACGTTAACATCGTTCCTTCGTTATTGTCTAACATGACAAAAAAATCGTCAGTAACATATGAATCTGCTAGGTTAAAACTATTCTCGGCAAGTTTTACAGGAACAATATTATTATTTCCAGTTATTCTATCTTTATAATCATAGGAAGAATCCCCAAAAAAACAAACATATTTCAGTTTTTTATCCTCGGTAGAATTTGTTGTGTATACATTTTTTATAAAATCTCTTATGCCTGTAATATCTTTAGATCCTGAAGCATATTCGTTGTAAATTTCATCAACCAAAACAACTTTTGTAGTGAAGTTAGAATTCACTTCATGATAGGCTGCTAATCTTTGAGCTTGTCCGGAAAGTTCTTCACTTGTAATGACCAAATAGTTGATGTCTTTTATGGCATGTAAGTTCTGATTTGCCACCTTAGAATTCTCTATGGTTTTAGGAATGTAAAAATCTGACTGATGTATAAGAACATATTCATTCAGACTTCCTGCCACATCTTTAAAAGTAAAATCTGCACCAGAACTCTCATTGGAAATAACTTTGGGTTGTGTCGCATTTGAAACATCCCAAAGTTGGAAAATATCAGAAGCATTTTGAATTTTATATTCTATAGTTCCTGTTGTATTCGCTTGTTGGAAACTTCGAAAAGAAAATTGATTTCCGTTAGCGATTAATTGTTTTTCACCAATTATTTCTATAAAGTCCAAGTAGGTTTTGGCGGCAGGATTTCCACCATTATCATAACGAATAGAAACATCAATAATTTCTGATGAATTTTGAAGTGATGCTATTCTTTCGGATGAAACTGCTTTGGTAAGACTACTGGGATTTATAGCGTTGTATGATAATGAAAATGCATCTTGACCATTTACTTTTACATTCATAGAGGATGCTACTGAAGACGTTGATACTCCTTTAACTCTAACACTAATATTAGAATTTGGAACAACATTTGCAAATGGCATTTTAAAGCTTCTTGAATCCTCTATACTAAAATCTTCTCCAAACCACTGATTACCAACTGCAAATAAGTTCACCTCTTCTTTTTCGTAAAAAGTAAAATCATCAAAAGTTGTAATTTGTGAAACTGCTGGAGAGGTAACTAAGGTTTTTTCTTGAATTCTTTTTCCATCACTGTTGTGAACAGTAATAAAATAATAAGCGGTATCAGAAAATATGTTCTGTCTATGACTTGCTGTTTTATTCGCTGAATTTACGTTCCAATCATGGGGTCCTTTTGCATAAAAAAGAATAAAATCGTTCTCATTAAAAACTCCATCTGACTCCCCTTCTATATAAATTGCAACCTCTTGTAAATCATCAAACCTAAAGTCGCTATTTAACACCGGTAGCAGGTGACCACCATTGCCATAAATACGGAGTTTTTTTGGGTTTAAATCGCTGGTAGAAATACCTATTTGTTGCAACAGGTTTTTATCAATTTTAAAAACTCCAGTTGTATCTATAGAAAACTTGAACCAGTCTCCCTGAGAAAGAACAGAATTATTAACTTGAGAAATTGTTATTTGAGTAACAAAACCAATAAAAAAGAATAAAATACGTCTTTTCATAAGAGTACTCAAATAACGCAAATAAATATAAGATATTTTAATACTTATAAAGATTAATTATACTAAAGTTTAAAAGGAAACGTTTTTAAAAATATGAGTCAAAATAGTAGCGTTAAAATTAACAATTTGCTTGTACAAAAATATTTTTATTGTAAATTGCATCGCTATAATAAAAAACCCTATCAATTTCAATTAGGAAAATGAGAAACTTATTAAAAATAACATTCGTTGTTTTAACAACAATACTTTTATCAAACTGTAATAGAACAACTTCAAGTAAATCTACCTTAACTGGATTAAACTTTAATGATCCTAAGAACGGTAACTACATCAGAGGAACTTCTTTTGAAGGACAAGAACCTCCAAGTGGTATGGTTGGTATTGAAGGTGGCGCTTTTACTATGGGACAAGTCCAAGATGACGTAATGTTCGATTGGAATACAACACCTAAGAAAATTCATATCCGTTCTTTTTTCATGGATGAAGCAGAGGTAACCAACTCTGAATACTTTTTATATGTGCAATACACCAAAGATGTGTTTCCTCCATCAGAAGAAAAATACAAACACATTTACAATTCTGTTTTGCCAGATACTTTAGTTTGGAGAAAAAGTTTAGGGAATACAGATATTTTATCTGATAATTATTTGCGTCATCCAGCATATGCAAATTATCCGGTGGTTGGTGTCAGTTGGTTACAGGCAAATGAATATTGTAAATGGCGTACTAATGCTGTAAACCTTAAAACATTAATAGACAAAGGATACATAAAAAATATTTTTGAGAGTGATACTACAAGAAACTTTTTTGATACTGAGGTGTTCTTAGCGGATTCAGAAAGGTTATTTGAAGGAGATTCTACTATCTACAAACGTGGCATTAGAACCAGAGGACAACAAAGATCTCCAAGCACTTTTCAAGGAAGAAAAATCACCCGTGCAGACGGTGTTCTAACTCAAAAATTTAGATTGCCAACAGAGGCAGAATGGGAATTTGCTGCCAAAGCAAATGTTGAAAACAGGGAATACAACAACCTTAGAGGTAGAAAAAAATATGCTTGGGATGGAAAATATTCTAGAGAAAAAAATAAGCGTTTCAAAGGAGATCAGTTAGCAAATTTTAAGCAAGGTCAAGGAAATTATAGTGGGTTATCTGGATGGAGTTCTGATGGATCAGACATTCCTATTAGAATAAAATCGTATCCTCCCAATGGATTTGGCTTGTATGATATGTCTGGTAATGTTGCAGAATGGGTTGCAGACGTATATAGACCTGTTATAGATTCGGAAGCGAATGATTTTAATTACTACAGAGGTAATATTTTTACTAAAAAATTAATAAGTGAAGATGGTAAAGTTGTTATTGCAGGTGATGCTGAGTCTTCATATGATACATTACCAAACGGAAGAATTGTACTAAAGCAATTACCTGGTACCATCAAGTACATCCCTATTACAAAAGACGATACTACATTAAGAAGAAACTTTACGGTTTCTGATAATTCTGATATAAATGACGGTGATTTAAATTCTTCTAGACATTATGAGGATGATGAAGACCAATTTGCATCTAGGCCAAAAATGTACAATTCTCCTTCAAAACCAGAAAAGGTTAGAGATTCTATTTCAGGAAGAGACATCATAACAAAAGATGATAAAAAAAGAACCACTTTAATTAGTAATAACACTAGAGTCTATAAAGGCGGATCCTGGTCTGATAGAGAGTATTGGCTAGATCCTGCTCAAAGAAGATACTTACCAGAATATATGGCTACAAATTTCATTGGCTTTCGATGTGTAACTGATCAAGTAGGCCCAATGACTTTTAAGAAAAGAAAAGCAAGAAACCCTATCAGATAAAATGCATACTTAAAAATATATCACCTCATTGTTTTAATAGCAATGAGGTTTTTTTTATATTTAAAAAATGAAAATTGAAGATCTTTATACGCTGTATTCTAAAAACTTTATCGTGGATACAGACACCAGAAATATTAGAAAAAACACGCTATTCTTTGCCTTAAAAGGTGATAACTTTAATGGAAATGAATTTGCTAAAGATGCCTTACAATTAGGAGCTTCCTATAGTATTGTTGACGAAAAAGAATACAAAACATCTGATGCTATTATTTTGGTTGATCATGTTTTAGAAACACTACAAAAGCTCGCAAAGTATCATAGAAAACAATTAAATATTCCCATTATAGGATTAACGGGAAGCAATGGAAAAACCACTACGAAAGAATTAATACATTGCGTTTTAAGTGAAAAATACACAACAACAGCTACCAAAGGAAATTTAAACAATCATATTGGAGTTCCTCTTACATTGCTCTCTATGACTCCAAAAACTGAGATAGGGATTGTAGAGATGGGAGCAAATCACCTGAAAGAAATAGCATTTCTTTGCACTATTTGTGAACCCGATTTTGGCTACATCACCAACTTTGGCAAGGCACATCTGGAGGGCTTTGGTTCTTTAGAAGGGGTTATAAAAGGAAAGTCTGAATTATACAACTATTTGCAAACGCATCATAAAACAGCTTTTGTAAACCCTAATGATGGTATTCAAATTGAGAAAACAAAACAGCTAAAAACAGTCCCTTTCAAAACTGTAGAGCTTCACTTTTTGGAAGTAAATCCTTTTGTGAAATTATCTTATAAAAACAGTACTATTCAAAGCAACTTAATTGGAACCTACAATTACACCAATATTGCTGCTGCGATTACTATAGGAGACTACTTGGAGGTTTCTCTAGAAAAGATTAAAAAGGCTATTGAGAGCTATACCTCAACCAACAATAGGTCTCAAGTAATCAAAACGGCTTCAAATACAATTATTTTAGATGCCTATAATGCAAACCCTAGCAGCATGAAAGCTGCGTTAGAAAGCTTTGCAGTGTTAAAAGAACCCCATAAAACGGTTATTCTTGGCGATATGTTTGAATTGGGAGAAAATAGTATGAAAGAGCATCAAGCAATTGTAGATCTAACCTGTGAACTACCAATTGACACTGTTTTTTTAGTCGGAGAACATTTTAGTCGAACACATACAGAAAGTCAGCAATTTAAAAGCTTTAAAGAGTTGCAAAATCACCTTATAAAAACCGAAATCAAAAAACATGCTATCCTAATAAAAGGGTCACGGGGCATGCAATTAGAAAGAGTTTTGGAGTTGCTTAGTTAATATTTTCTCTGTGATAGGCTAATAAATTATCGATAGGCCTTTGAATCACATCCGTTATTTTATGGTTGTTCTTTTTAGCAACTTTCTCTAAGATCTCTCTAAAGTAAAAAGCGATGGATCCGATAAAATAAATGGGAGTGCCTTCCTCTTTTTTAAAGGGTAAAACCCTGTATTTAAAAAACTCTTGAAATCCTTTCTTAATAATTTTCTTAACGTACTTTTCTTCCTTGAACTCGAACATAAACTTCGCAAAGGACGCTAAATACATATTCGGATTTTGTTCTCTGTAGAGATTCATTTTTACAACATCAATATCCAAATCAAACAGATTGTCAAATTTGGCAGCAATGCTCTTGGGCATTTTTTTATAATAAAAATCTCTTAATAGCAGTTTCCCAAAATAATTACCACTTGCCTCGTCCATTAAAGTATATCCTAAAGAAGCTACATTGGTATCTACAGTTTCTCCATCAAAATAACAACTATTAGACCCTGTTCCTAAAATACACACTAAAGCAGGGTTCTTTCCAGTAGCCGCATATACGGCTGCTAACATATCTTCAGCAACAAAAACCTCTGCATTTGTAAAGATGGATTGCAATACATTTTTTAAGATTTCAACGGGTTTGGGGGTTCCACAACCGGCTCCATAAAAATGAATTTCACTAATCTCATCTTTCACATTCATGAGCTGAAACATATTTACAATTCTATTATTCAACTCTTGTTCAACAACTACCGCCGGATTTAAGCCATGAGTTCTCGCTCTAAAAACTTCATCTTTATTCTTATTAATGGCAATCCAATCAACTTTTGTAGAACCTCCGTCGGCAATTAAAATCATAAGTATATATATTTCTACCAAATATATCATAAGAAAAGGGTATACACAATAGTAATTAAAACTTCAATCGTTTTCGTATGAAAAATAATTATTATCTGAGAAATATAAATGACTTTATTAAACTTTTTAGAAGTAAGAAAGTAGAAAATAATTTAGAATTATTGAACTATTTTATTTTGTGAAAGGCTTATTTTACGGGTAACCCCATCTAAATTGCCATCTTTATTTTGGGCAACAATATCGATGATTTCATTTCTTATTTCATCATCAAAAATTGTTGTGCTTTGAATCCGATAATACATTGGATTGTCTGTTATTTCAATAGTTTCATCCAAATTGAGAAGTTCTTCGGTAATTTTTTCATTTTCACCAAGATTCGAAATCTTATTCTCGATACAAATTTTACTCATTTCAATCGTAAAATTCACTCGAATTGACAGGTACGCATTCTTGTTCTTGTTGAAATTATTTAGACCCTTCCAACCCTCTTTGATGATCATTCTTACTTTCAATAAATAGATACTAAAAAAAGAATGAAAATAGTATATATGTGTCAGTTCGAGTGATTTTGAGGAACGAAAAATTGTATCGAGAACTCGTTCATTCCCAAAACCTTACTTCTCGATACAAATTTTACTCATTTCAATCGTAAAATTCACTCGAATTGACAGGTACGCGTTCTTGTTCTTGTTGAAATT
>Ga0115008_10000616_pt1 | contig 27266 bp, 35 predicted proteins | sample FraStrMetagenome_FD_87164 | JGI IMG/M metagenome (GOLD analysis project Ga0115008, IMG submission 87164) | Marine eukaryotic phytoplankton communities from Arctic Ocean - Fram Strait ARC3M Metagenome | ecosystem: Environmental > Aquatic > Marine > Oceanic | place: Fram Strait | collected... | reverse complement strand
TTTGGATAATTAAAAAATAATGATTACCTTAGCTCTTGGGCTTTGGAAGGAAGCATTCTTCAGCTAAAATAAATCAAAAATAAATGATATAAATAGTTGCAGAACTAGAATATTTGATTATCTTTGTAATGTAATTGCAATGAAGCATTACACTAAAATAAATCACAATGTTAGATTACACAACTACATCATCAAAACTATCACAGATTGGTCACAAAGTTTATTCGCTTCAAGGAGACAATTTCATTAACGCTGATAAGTTTAGCTATATGTTGGACAGTATGCTAGAAGAACTCGCTGAGCAATGGGAAAATAATGAAGAAGACCAAGATGCGGTAGATAGATTAGCTTGGTTAAATAAAGAAGTTGATAAACTTATATTGATACTCAATGGTATCATCACATCTAGAAAAGTATGGGAGACTATGAGATTCTAGTAGACATACATAAACAATAAACAAGCCCTTACACAATCAAATGTGTAGGGGTTTCTTATGTAATATACTATAGCATACAAGCCACATAGAAGCCCTCTAACGAACGATATCTATCTATCCCTTACTATACTACCACCACCACATATATAATATACTACATAGTATATATACCTATCAAAAAATTCCTAATACCTACTACATAACAAGAACAGAAACATATCTACTGTTATCATATATCTATACTATCTCTACCAATGTTATGTTAACAATGACTGACGATACATACATACATGATACTCTATGGTCTTAACCTTTAAGGTATTAACTATTATTTACTACATTATAAATCTGAAATTTTAAAATTGATACCTACTATGGGGGGTAGGTTCCGAAATCAGAACCTTTGGGGGTTTCATTTATTTATACCAGGTGTACCTGGACTAGGATAACCGATTTTTGACCAAAACGGACTTTGGGGGTAAACCTGACTGTATTCTAGCTAAGGCTTGTACATATGCATCTCTTGCTTCTTCCTCGTGTGTGTAGTAACCTAAATGATGCAAACCCTTATCCTGTATTTGCGTATGCCACTTACTAGACTTTTTATTCCAATAAACCCCAACGTACTTAGAAGTCCCTCCACTCTTGTCCTTAGAGTTGTTCTCCCTGCAAGTTAAAAGTTGAAGGTTGTTTAGATTGTTGTTTAGCTTGTTATTATCTATGTGATCTACGTGCACAGAATGACCACTCGGAGTATGACCCAGGAAACCTATTGCTACTAGCTGATGTACCCTACGAGTTTTCTTCTTACCCTCTTTACAAAGTCCCACGCTAGGATATTCTCCATCACGAATGTATAATTTTCTAATCATTCCATTCTTAGCATTCCTAACCCTGCCTAGATCTGATACCTCGTACAGACCTTCATAACCTTTTATATCTTTCCATTGTTCCTCCATATTACTATGACGTAAATTATTAGAGCATAGTACCCACCCCTATGTTTTTTATACAGGAATGAGGGGGTACCACTTTTTATAGGGGTTAACCTATCATATATAAAAGTAGGGGTAAACCCAGTATATATAGGTACAAAAAAACGTCTTCAGCTTTATTACCTTATGTAAGATGTTATGCATGGCTCAATAAAAAAAGCCCTGCACAAATTAATGTACAAGGCTCACCTATATATATACCACCAAGAGTGTACACACACTATCTAGCTCAATGAAGTGCTTACGTCTATGCATACTGTGGTAACATATTATAATTCGTCTTTCAAACTTCTATTCAATATCTCCAAATCTATCTCCTCCTGTATCTCTGCGTTTATTTCATCGAATTCGTCTGTAAGGTCTATATCAAATCTTACTGCTGCGAAGCCTTGGTAACCAGTCCCCTCCAGGTCCAGCTCCGCTAGGACATAAGTGTCAACCTCCTGAGGCAATGATTTAAATTCATCTATTACTGTGTAGATTGTCCCCTCTTCTACCCACTTTGAATCAGGGATATCTGAAGGTTTGTTGCTATCGTTTATACACTTAACTCTCATGCTATGATATTGAGAGTGTTTTAAATATATCGTTGTTCTCAATATCAATGTCTCCACCTGATCTATTCTGTAGCGACACATATAACTCGTTAAGTTGATTAGCTACTTCTGCTGTAACTGTAAAGCTAATATTAATTTCTTCACCAGGAGCTATAGATAGAGGTGTTTCAATAAAAAGGAAACCTGATCCATCAAAGCTTGCACAGTGTTGGTTTTGCACATCTACTGTTCCTGAGATTGTATTAGCTGTTAGAGCGTTTGGATTGAAATTGATACTAAACGCACTGTAACCACTAACATACAGCTTGATAGAACCCACTGAATAGGAATCTCCTATGTTCCTAACACGAACTACAATGTCTTTAGTATCTCCTACTAAGAATGTACTTCCTTGTGGTTGGAATTGAGGTTTAATCTCTGTAACGCCAACGTAAGGCTCTACAACTATTGGACTAGAGTCCTTACCGCAACTTGTCAATAACATCAGAGTTACAACTACGATAACTACTGCTACTAATTTAAAATAATTTTTCATCTTCTATTTTTTTATAAACTTAATTAATTAATTCCTTATTTAATATCTGTTCTTTGTGTCAGTTTGGATAGAAGGAGCTTGTATTATTCCTTTAATCTTAGCTAGTACCACACCTTTATCAGATAGTATATTACCACTCTTGTCGGTATATACAATTTCACCATTCCTGAAAGACCTTCGGAAATTGAGTATTTGAAACTCCTCTCCTGTCTTTTCGTTTTTAAAGTTATTTTCCATATTATTATTATGACGTTTGTTTTTTATAAATATCACTTTAATTTGTTAGAATTTTCGCATCCACATAAATGATCACCATAATCAAGTGTAATTTCTTCCAATCTATATATGACTCTAAGTGATTGTAAAAAGTACTGAACAACACCATTATCATCAGGAGCAGATTTATACAAAGTACAGTTTGGGTCATCAGAGTGATTAATGAAAGCACCTAATCCACTTCTAAGTAGCTGACCATCTTCACCAGGAAGTTGAGTATGTGTTTCTCTATCAAAGAATACTTCTCCTGACTCTATAGCTCTAGTTGAATGTGTTCCAAATCCATCTATCACAGAGTGACCCAATGCTAATCCACTTGGCAAAGGATCGTAATTATAACCTTTTGGTAAACTCATATCTATTATTTCTTTTTTCTTCTTTTTGGCAATCCTGCCTTTAGAGACTTGTCTCCTAGTTTTCTGTATGTCCTCTTCTTCCTTTTTCTTTTAGGCTTAGCTACAACTAGCTTGGAATCCTTAAGCCTACTATCGAAGTCTGCTATCTTGCCAGCAAACCATTTACTTTGATACTTAGATAGTTGATAGTAAACCTTTTGAAAGAAGTCAGAAGGAGTATACTTTATGTTATCGTGTATCAATGGAGCCTTTTGTATTATCTTTATCTTGTGCACTCCATACTTGTCTCTTAGTACATGCTTTAATCCACAGTAATCAGGCAAAAGGTCAGAAGTTGGAACAACATCAGGTGGACAGACAATCCAAAACTTATTAGGACAACTCTCGTCTCCACTAGCTAGCCTCTTATGCTTCTCTGTCTTATTGAACTCATTCACTAGTGCATCCTGCTTACTCACCTTAACTTCACATTCATTAAGGAACTTATATCTATCGAAATATAAGAAATCTAACTCAAATGTGTTATCGTAAAGTGAGTATAGGTTACAGAAGAAATGTCGCATCTTAAGTTTTATACTAACATACTGAGAAAGTATAGCTTGCACAAGTCCTTCGTTATATTTTAAGTCTTTACTCATATTATCTTTTCTATCCTATCTCTATATAGTCTTATATCCTTGCCTTCTTTCAATTCCCTAACCTCTTTAGCTGTTAACTTGTAAAACTTTTTCCACCAATTGATATAATCTATATTCCATCTCTCGGCACTAGAAACTAACTTACTGTTAATTAACTTGTCCCTGAAGTTCAATGTCTCACGATCCACTAAGTGAAGGTCAACAAATTCGAAAGCATAAGATAATTCAACCTTACCTGTGAACTTCTCTAATATTATCCCACCTGCAGATTGCAAGTATCCTGATAGTATTAATGTTAAGCTATCTCCCCTTGAATTTAGATAATCTATAAGAGCCATTGTATCTATTAGCATTCCTCCATCAGTAGAGAAGTACAACCTAACATTGTCATGGTCATGTATATCATCTATGAGATCTTGAACAGTCTCAGGTGAGATGTCATCCTCGAATAATTTTACATAAGGTACATTGTCCATAATATATTATATTTTTAAGAAACCATTTTTAAAATACCTGCTTCAACTACAGCTAAAGCATCACAAATATGCTCACACTTACCTTTGACCATTGTGCCATCCTTCTTGCGTGGGAAATCATAGTCAGGGAACTGTTTGTCAGCCCAATCCATCATATCTTCCTTTGTAGCTGTTCTCTTGTTACCTGTAGCCTTTTTAACTTCACCAGGAGTTGATATAATGCAGTCTGTACCGAGTAGTGCAATATAAGCACACGATAATGCTGCTGACTTAGCTCCACTCAAACTCTGTGAACCACTAGGTATCTCAGAGAAAGTAAAGTCAGGATTAACAGCATTAATAGTTGCTATTATATTCTCTATTGTTTTTCTAGCTCTATTAACCATATCTATCATAACCTTCTCGCCTTTAACTTTGTCGGTCGTAGATATCATATGAGCTAAAGGTTTTATTACGCCATCTTGTATTACTCCCCAAACTAAGGCTGTATTCTTCAAAGATGGATCGGCTGATAAAAAAGTTCCATTTATTTCATTTCTTTTCATAATATTATCCATTTTCTTTCCTATTATTTATTTCATCCCTAAGTATAGCTGCGTAACTGTACTTCTCCTCCTCTTCTGCTGCAAGTAGAACTTCTGTTAGAGTATCCAGTGAATAATACTGAACTTTACTCTCGAAGTCCTCTAGTGTGACTGTAAATATGCTTGAGGGTCTTGAAGACATACCTTTCTCTTCACCTTCTTCGTGTTGGAAGTCTTCGAAGAATAAATCCATGTCAACTTCAGCATCATCTCTTGTTCCATCTCCATTGTACTGTCCCTGCATTTCAGCATCATCCTCGTTATAGAAAGGGACTATCATCATTCCACCTATCTTAGAGTTAGTTAAGAACATCATATCCTTACCAACGTAAAGAAGATAGTCTCCCTTTACTTTATAATACTTATCTGCCTCTAAATCAAACGCTCCTTCATGAATAGTCTTCTTCTCCCCTTTAGCAGTATCTTCAGATATATCCTCTGATGGTCTGCCTAACGCCTTAAGCCACTTAAAAATCTTTTTTAACATATTCATACCTTATTATATTTTCTAAGCCTCACAGAGTAAGAATTCTCTTCTTGACTCATTTGCTAAATCATGTGCAAAATTATTATAATCATTACTACTGCTACTACTAACCCAATTAGATCTTATTGTAACCTCTCTACTAAGCCTTAATAAGTTTTCTATAAGATCGTAATTAACTCTTTCTTTATATTTAACTTCATTCTTCCATAAATACATATCTCTATTTATGGCATTTACTACATATTTACTATCACTGTATATTACAAATGTGCTATTGTCTATATCTTGTGCTATACTCATAGCTTCTTCTATTCCCATAATAGCTGCTCTAAGTTCTGCAGCTCCTATTTTGTCATATCCACCACAACTTCCCTCAGATAATAAATTATTGTCATTATCTAGAATAACATAACCTACGCCACTAACCCAAGGAGAGTTATTGTTAGCTCTAGCTGAAGAGCCATCTGTATATATCTTATACTTTGTCATACTAGTCTCTAATTGAATATTTAATACTACTTCTGTAATCGTAAAATTTACTATAAAAAGGTATAATCCCTCTAGTGTTGATAACCATATCACATAACATATACGCTTTCTTCTTATTACAAAAGTAAGCTCTGTCAACACCATCGTATGATAGTACCTTCGTTCTATTGTCATTCGAGGGCTTACTTAAATTTACCCTCTTATAACTATACTTGTTAAACTTATTAGCTATAGAAAACTGTCTCCATCTAGTTACAGTCTTCTCTGATAAATTCAAAAATTTACTTAGCTCTAAATTATAAACCCTTCCAAAATATTCCATCGAACCTTTAATCTTCTTCACTCGTAATCTAGGCATTTCTGCCTCGTGTGTACTTTTATTCCGATTCTGATTAGATGTCAGTATATTATTAGGTGCTTTAAAGCTTTGTTTATTCTTTCTTTGTTTATGTTGACGAGACTTTAAAAATAAAGACTCAGTACTAGCTATTAAGAAACCTTTGAATGTATTCATGTCATTCAAGTGCTTTTCTACATTAAGGTCTACAAAAGAAGAGAAGTTAGCTCCTCTATTTAATATCTTTCTATAGCTTACTACTTTATTCATGTCTCTACTCAACCATCCACTCTTCTTAAGTTTAGGAAGTAGAGTATACTTTTCGTTGTTAGTTAACTTAAATTTAGTTATCCAACCTCCATTATACATAGCAAAAGCCCTTAACCTGTAATACAAGTACAGCTCAGGAGTCTTGCCCTGAGAAACTTGGATTTGATTAAAGTTTAAATTTACTTGCATTGTATATTTTATAAAGCTAAATGTTATTAATGTATTCTGTATACTACTATGACGAAATAAAAAGAACAATGTAACCTATTAAATTAATATTATTTTAAATATTTATAAATTAGCTTGTATTTTACTTTGTTTTCTTCTTAACTTATTGATTATCAGTATAATACTATTATTCTATAATTGTCCAGTAATAATGTAAGTTCCCAAGCTTCTAGAAGAGGGTTTAAAAAGGGATTAAAAGAAAGTATAAGGAAGGTTATTTACTTATATCATAAAAGCGAAAAATTATTAGTAAATAAACCTAAAGTTTATGCTATAATAACTTACTATAAAGTAGATTATTACGTCATAATAGTAATGATAGCAACAGAAGAAAAAAGAAGTATAATAACATTTGAAGAAGAGGAGCATCTCTATCACTATAAAGGAACTAGACTAAGTTCAGTTACTAGTGCATTGAAGCCTTACTTCCCTTTTGATATGGAAGGTCAGTTATATAGATCTGCTTACCAAGTATTATTTGGTCAAGATGAATGGAAGAAGATTATGGCTAAAACATTTAAGTATGACTATAAGGTTGACTTAGATGTTATGCATGAAGCATTAGAGCCTATGATAGATTGGGATGAGTTATTAGCTACAAGAGAGTTAATTAGAGAGGAGTGGAGAATGTCAGGTGTTAGAGGTACTGAAGCCCACTTGATAGAAGAGAATAAGTTATATGCAGCAGGAGAGTTCTTTAATCACAGAACTAAAAGAATGCAACCTGTAATACAGAAAGCTAAAGATTACGATAATCAATCTGTAGCTTTGAACTATTACGAAGAGTTAGAGGATGGATGTTATCCTGAGCTATTAGTACACACAGGATGGGATGCAATGCAGTATGTTAAAGATGGTAAGGTTACAGATCAAGAGAAGTATGATGAGATTATGAGAGATGTGTTGCCTGGTCAATCTGATATAGTTTGTTTTGAAACAATAGGTGATGAAAGATTTGTTGATATATATGATCACAAGTTTATGAAAAGAGAGCCTAGGAAGTACTACAACAACAAAGCACTTCCACCTTTAGATAAGTTTAAGTGCAGAAATGATAAGATCCAAAAGTTTGAGTGTCAGCTAGGAACTTATATGCACAGTTTAGTTAAGATGGGTTTTACACCTAGGCACATAGACTTTATATATTACAAAGACTATAACCCTGAAGATAAGAAGATTTTTAAGCTAAAGTATAGACCTGACTTGATAGAATCTATACTAGAAGATTTCAATAACAGGAAAGATATATGATATTTACTAATATAGCAAAAATCAAAAATAATTTTACGAATTTCGTAACAAGCACCCCAAAAGTATCAAAAGTGTTTGTATATTTACATAAGATAAGGGGGTAATAATTTTTACAGTCAATGGAAAGCAAAGATTTTTTAAGAATACTAAATGAAGATGACCTTATCAGAAGGTGCTTACAGCTATGTCAAATAGTTGATGCTCCTGGCAAATATGCAACAACAGGTGAGGAGGATTTCATAATAGCAACAATAAAGGTCCAAAGGGATTTAAATACTAGGAGGTTGTTTACTCCTAGAGTATTAGAAGAATATAAGAAATATGGGTTTACTAGAAGTAATGTAAATACCAAATCAAATAACATAGCAAAGAAATTTCTAGCTAAGAGAGACAGAGGTGAGATTTTCTTACTTCCATTCTTAGAGAAAGTTAGAGGGAACGATTTTGAGGTGACAATGAGATTTCAGCTAGAACAACAATAAAATTAAAGTGAGAATAATCGATAATATATGGGCAGGTCTTAGCGATGAGCAATACTATAACAGCATTAAAATTAGGTTTGATATAGTATCTACATTAATGGGTGAGTACAAAGAAGAGTTGAATAGTAGTGGTGATGAGTATTTTGGGGAGAAAATAGAGGTTGTATGTGTAGACAGCTTAAAGCTTAAAGATCTGTCCTATTTTTTAGGGTTAAAAATTGAAGTAGTAGAAGATATAGAAGGTGAAAGTAACAAGACATTCCAATTATTTGAGTCAACTGAGGAAGGAGATTAATATCGCCTCTAAGGAAGCAGGCATTAGCGAGGAGGATGGTTTAGATTTAATTGATGAATACTTTGTTAGATTTAGAGAACTGTTACAAGATGCTAGGATGCCAACTGTATCAGTTCCTGAGTTAGGTGTTTTTAAGTCTACATTTTACAATTTATCAAGGACTTTAAAAAGACAGATTAAGTTTTTTAAAAAAGGTACATTTCCTAGGTACAGATTAGTTTACGACATAAAGAGGTGGTGGAAGCTTTACAAAAAAGCAGTCAACGCAAAGTACGGAAAGGATGATAATTTAGCTTGTAGGTGGAATGAAATAGACCCACAAGAATTAGAAGATAGTTGGGTTACAGGTATTAAGACAGATTTACCTAATAATTATTTTAAGCTAGAAGAAGATGAATGGTTGAAGTGGTTATTTAGTGAACCTAGATTTGAAAGTTCAATAGCAGAAAAGTTGTGGGTGTCGATAGTTTATAACTCCACAATTAGCAGAAGACGTTCACTATATGGTACATGGTTTGGTGAAGAGCGTTTTAATATTAAGAAAGGTAAATCAGGACCAACACCTGAAAGGGATAGAGAAGCCCTTAGAATTGGAAGAGAGTTAGTAGATTACGGAAATAGGTTTGTAGACAGAGTAGGATACAACACAAAGAATAAATCAGCAGAGGAGCTGAGAAGTAGGGGTAAACACAAAAAATAGAGATGGGAAGATTAAATAAGTACGGAAAAGAGATATACAGTGGTAAAGGTCTAGACAAGAATCTAGAAGGTGTTAGCTACGGTATATATCCTAGAGAACTATACGGAGGTGCAGTGGTGACACCTGAGAATAGAAGATCAGTAGAAAAAGTAGCTTATGTTAATGCTATGGAAGCTATTATAAAAAGAGATGGTATCGATGAGGATGGTATCACAGACATTCATAAGTCTGAAGCTTTGAGATCAGCTAAGAGATTTGTAAACATGTCACAGAAAAGTGAGCGAAAGCATCTTAGAGGAGATATGTTCATGAAGTATAAAGGTGACAAGTTGATGATACCTACTGAAGATAACTTAGCTAGAGCAAAGCAGCATCTAGAAGAATTCGAACGTAAGGCAGCAGAGTCAGCATTGGAAGAAGAGTAGGAATTAAATTAATTGGGATAATAACAAAAATATAAAGATTTGAATCAAGTAACAGTAAAAGAGGCACAGGAGATATTTAACGAGATGGCAGAAACTTTTATGCCTGAAGTGCTAGACAAGAAAGAGTTTAATAAACAGTTAGTTAAGTTTGCATCAGAAGACTTTTCTAGTAATTACAAAAATATCTCTAATACTGAGGATTATATAATCAAGGTATTTGTGTATCAAGTAAAGCAAGGTGGCAAGGCAGGTACGATACTTATGCCTGACATGGATGGTACTTTAAAGTTATCAGGACAAACTTCTTTCGCTAGGAGATATATTAACCTAGCTAAGATAATTAAAGTAGGTTCTAGTATAAATAATCCTCAATACCAAGAAGGTGATTTAGTAGTTCTACCTGTAGACGAGACAACAGGAAGTGCACCTAATCCAGATTTCGTTGCAGCTATGCAGTATGCGAATTCATTTGGTGCAGAGAAGCCAATCCTACCACAAGGTTTGAAGAAAGAGTTAGATACAATCCATGCTAAGTGGAAGCCTTACTACTTCTTATTACCTGAAGAGTATGGAACACCTGTACATTTAATAAGTACATTCATTGTGTCTCCATATAAGATATTAGCTAAGTACGACTTAAAATCTTAATTATGCGAGAGATAATAAATCACATAAAGAAGAGAGGTTTTAAAGACATCTTCAATTGGAAGAAGTTACTAGTTTTCTTTAAGTCAAAGAAAGAGTTGTGTACAGGTATAAACATAGAACCATCAGAAGCATTAGCTTACTCTGAGCAATTAGTTTACAGAAGCTTATTATGTAGTCAATGTGTAAAAGAAGGTATTTGTGTAGGTCAGAATGGAAATGGGTGTGGATGCAGTACTGAGGGTTTGATGACAACTACTAGTGGAGTATGTGGAAACAAAGATGAAGATGGAGAAGATGATCCACTTTGGATTCAGATGGAACTTGAAGAGAATTGGAGAGTTATTAAGAATAACCAAGTAGGGTTTAATTTTGATATAGTTAGTAATAATAAAAATAAGGGATAATATGCGTTGTAGTACTAATGTTAGTTCATTCGATGAAAAGACGAATAAAGAAGTTCACAAGTTTAATTTTAAGCTAGAACTAGAAGAAGGTGAGGATAGATTTGAGGATATAATAGATTACATACATTACAGTTGTGGTTGTACTAGTGGAACCTTTAATAAGGAAACAGGAGAACTAACAGGAGAAGTTAGGTTAGCAAATGTTGGAGCTAGATCAGGAATTCTACCTATAACAAAGTACATAACTGTATACTTAGATAAAAATGAAAATTACTTTGTAGCTGACCCTGATACACTTGAGAGGAGGGTTAATGCATCTAAAAGAAAAATCTCACTACAGATAGCTGGAAATGTTAAATTTGTAGATTAGTCTAGTGAGATTCTCACCTCTGATGTAGGGGCATCCTCTGCTCCTTCATCTTTTTTTTAATAACTGTTAATGAAGTTCATGGGGATGAACAAAATAAAATATTATGATTATGGGAGAAAATGAATTAGAAGATCCGTACAAAGGTAAAACTCCAAAGAGGAGATTTATTGAAGATGAAGATAAAAATAAGTGGGTTTTTGAATTTCACAACTCTTGGAGATTTCCTGAAATAATTTCAATACGAAGAGTAGATTAAAAATTATGAAAATTAAAATAAGACAATCCAAATATAGAGGACTTGAATTTGGAGGAAGTGCTTTTGATGAAGGTAAAGAGAAAGGTAAAGTCTACGATATTGATTGTAGCAACAAAGAGACTGATGGAAACATCGTCTCTTTTTCTCATTCATCAAAGGGTTACAATGTAAAGGGTACAGCTTGTACAGAAATAATAGAAGTGGGTACTGATAAGTAAAATATAAGATATGAGTATAGTAGAGTTTGCGGTGATATATGCTGATGACATGACATTTTCTGAGCAGAACCCATTGATAAAGGAGATGAAACCTTTCTGTGATTTGTACGAAGAGTCAGAGGAGCTTGGAGATAAGATAATGGGAGGTATATACAGAATCTACGATCTTAAGTCAAGCTACTATGCAGCTATAGATGATGAGAAAGAGAGGATAGAGGATGTTAACTTGTCTTTCATGAAGCAGTCTAACTTTCCTTGGAATGAGTATAATAGATATATATTATCTTATAAAGATAAGTGTAGAACAGAGCTACAAAAAAGGTTATCAGTTATGCGTTTAGAATTATCAGAACGTGAGATATTCTACAGAGGTTTAGCATACGACAATGAAGATGATCTTATCATGAAGGAGACGATGCGTAAGACTCAGAAGTCATATTTAGAAGAATACGAAGAGTTAGAAATGTTAGCCAAGGAAGAGGTTGGAGAACAGGCTTCATATGCAGGTTACATAAAGTCATATCAAGAGCGTAAAGCTGAGGCAATGACTTCGGAGATGAAGAAAAAAGGAATAATAGATTAAGATGGAAAGTAAGAGGCTGAGGGATGGTATAGTTGATAGAATTGTAGAAATAGATGGTACAGACTTCTTTGGTGTTGACATGTTACCATATAAGATACAAAACAGGGATTTATTCTATGAAAGAAATCATCCTGAAACTTTAAATCCATTTAGTCAAACTTATGACAGATATTGGGATAAAGTTACTAAAAACATAGTAGAGGGTAAGTGGTTTTATGATGTAGCAGAAGATAGTGATGATGGAGAAGGTACTTGGGTGTACATGATGCCTAAGCTATACTTCTATACTAATATCATAAAAATAGTTGATGACGAGAGAAAAAGAATTTATCCAAGGTTAAGGGATAATGAATGGATAATGGCTACCTACTATTTTATAATGGATGGGTTTAGTGGTTTTGAAGATGATTACAATTATACTTGCTGTGATTACATAAGAAAAATAGAGGATAGAGACTTAGAAAAATATCCTAATTGGAGAGATTGTTTACAAGCATTTGAGATAGAGGATGTAGAAAATAACTTAGAGAAACTTACCATTAAGAGTGGTAGCTTTAAAGAGTACATTGATCCTTGGATATATTTAACTGAGCACTATTTAATAACAAGAAAACAAGACAGACCATTAGGACTTCCTTTGTATTTAAATCAAAGGCAGAATGCTGTGTTGTTAGCATCAAGGACACTAGGTAAATCTTTCTTCACATTTTTAGGAGATTTTTTACATGAGTGGTTTTTTAATGGTGTTAGGAGATATGAAGAATTATACCTAACCAACAATGATATGCTCTTTGCATTGGCAGCTTCCAAGAAGGATCCTTTGGAAAGATCATTGGCTAACATATCAAGGTCTTACGCAAACCTTCCTGGTAAGTTTGACAGACTTCCTGATTATCATGGGTTCTGTTATAAGCAGACTTCAGGTGGTTCGTGGATAGTTGACAATCTAGTTAGGCACGAAGTTAAGAAGAAGAGTGGAGCTAAAGATATAACAGGTAATCAAGCTAGTCTTTTATCAATAAAACCTAACAATGCTAAGATAGTTGCAGGTGATAGGTTTAGGAGGATATATTTAGAGGAGTGTGGTTTCATTGATAACATAAGAGAGATACAAGCAGCCTGTGAAAACTCACTGAAGGTTGGTGAAAGAGGTACAGGTAGTTTAGTAGCTATCGGAACTGGTGGAGAGTCTTCTAAGATAGAAGGTTCAAAAGATATGTTTGAGAATCCTAGAGGTTATAACGTATGTAACATTAGAGATTTTTATAACAGATCAAATTCTAAAGCTAGGTCAGGTTTATTTGTATCTGTAGTTTATGCAGCAGAGGAGTTTAAAGATCCACAAGGTAATACATTAATAAAGGAATCTTTAGCTAGAGTAATACAAAAAAGGATAGAGTTAAAGAAGGAGAAAGATTCAGCATCATTCATAGATCATGTGATGTTTAATCCTATTTATCCGAAGGAGATGCTTATTCCTAAAACTAAGAATAAGTTTCCTACTGCAGAGATGGCAACATACAGAGCAGATTTAGTTTCTTTGAATACTTTAGACTCGCCTGATGTTGCGATGGGTACATTCCATTCTGACAAAAATGTAGTTGGAGGTGTTAGATTTGACAAAGATTTCAAGAAGGAGTTTACACCAATAGTAGATTGGGGTAGAGAAGACAATTTAGATGACCTTAGAGGTGTATGTATAATGTATGAAGACGTTATAGATAGTCCACCTGATGGTCTATATCACGTAATAGTCGATCCAGTTTCTCAATCAGGAAAGGGTGCTTCTTTAAATAGTATAATGGTTTATAAGGCAGACTTCGGAGGTAACATGGGAGGTATGCGAGATAATATAGTATTAGAGTGGACAGGTCGTACAGAGTCAATAACAGACACTTACGAAATTATACTTTTAATAGCTAAATATTATAGTGCTCAAATTTTTCAAGAGCGTAACATTCCATACATGTTAGAGTGGGCATCAGATAATGAATGCTTAGGAATGTTTTCACTAGAGCCACTAGAAACTTTGAATAAGTTACACAAGGGTAAGATAAGAGCCTCGCATTGGGGTAGAGGTGTTAAGATGAATGCCACTTTAAATGCACATGCTTATCTAAAACTTTCTACATGGTTTAAGGAAGTTATAGACAGGGATAAAGATGGTGTACCAACAAAGAAAAAGTTTCAAGAGATAAAAAGTTTAAGAATATTAAGTGAGGCTATTAATTATGAGCCTGAATATAAAACAAAGTTTGATGCATTATCTTCTTTGTATTTATTAATGATACTGAAAACTGAGTTAGAGGGACAAGATTTAGTAATCAATTTAGATGCCGAAGATGCATACGAGGAGTATGATAACGAGCAGCTAGACAATCCAAACAATAGAACTATAGAATTCCTAAAGTTCTAGGAGTAAGTATAAAAAAAACAGATGGCATACATAAGCAGAACATTTGAAAATAATAGCGAGGTTAACCCAAGGGTTTCTTCAGCTAAAAAGTCAGCCAACAATTCAAAGAGGCAAAAGCAAATAATAGATCAGTATTGTGCTAATTCATTTTCGGATGGATTTGACGAAGATAGATTAAGAAATTTTGACTTGAATTATGATTTATTAAATGGTAGAGTAGATACTAAGATATACGATGATAATAAGACCCACAGTATAATGGGGGAAACTTTTACATTGAATGATAATCCTGTTATACACTATCCATTAATATCTCAAATTGGGCAGGCAATGATAGGTGAGCAGTTGAGAAGACCATTCTCTTTAGTAGTTCAAGATCTATCTCCATATAAAGAAACTTTCGTAGCTAAGGAATACAATAAGCTACTTAAGAGCAGTGTTGAGAAGGAGTTCCTAGGACCTCTAAAACAGCAAGTGGCTAGTAATATGCTAAAACAGTTTGGCATAGAGGATCCATTAAGTTTGACTCCTGAAGAGCAGAAGGAGTTTCAATCTCAGATAGAGGGTAGAGCAAAAGCTTTATCTCCTAAAGAAATTGTTGAGTATATGGAAAATGACTACAGAACTCCTGTAGCTAAGCAAGCTCAAGAAGTTATGGCTTTTTTGACAGATCAATTAAACTTAAGAGAAAAGAATATAGAAGGATTCGTACACTCACTTCCGACAGGAGAGGAGTATTATTACGTTGATGTTCATAGAGATGATTTATTATTTGAAAATGTTTATCCTGATGAGCTGATATATGGTGGTTCACCTAATAAGACATGGGTTCAAGAAATGGATTGGGCTAGGAGAGATCAAGTTATGACTATTCCTGATATAACAGAAAGGTACGCAGAGTATTTAACTCCTAAAATGCTAAAGGATCTTGAAGGTGGTGTAATGCCAATGAGTGAATTTAGAGGAAAGGGTTTCTCAAAAGAAGCTTGGTACAATCAAGATAATATAAAAACAGTACTAGAGGCTTCAGCAAGAGATGGTGATTTCTATTTAGAAAAGTACGGAAACTTAGATACTAGGACAATTGAAGGTAACAGAAACTTCAATAGTATGTACGGAGATGTGATGGGAGGATCAGCTACTAGAAACAATCAAAACATAAGTAACTTAGGACTTAGGGTTCAACATGTAACATGGAAAGATAATAGGCTTTATAAAAAAGTACTAAGATATAATTCAGGTGAGGATAGAATGGAGAGCTATTGGGTAGGTGAAAACTATGAGCCTGTAGAATCCGATTATAGTGTAACAAAGGTTTGGGCTAAAGAAGTTTGGCAAGGAACTAAGATCGCAGATCATTACATTAAAGTTGAGCCTGTTAAGTACCAACATGGTACAATAAAAAATCCATACAATTTAGAATTACCTTACTACGGAAAGAGATACTTTAGTTACGCAAACAGAACTAAGAATAGAAGTGTAGTAGATTCAGGTAAAACATATCAGAGGGACTTTGATATACAGATGGCAGAGTTGAAGCATACTATTAAAACAAATATGGGTAATTTATTTCCATATAATATAGATGCCAAGCCTGAGAAGATGAAGCAGAAGGAATTCTTTACTTTATTAAAAGATTTCTCTATGTTACCAATTCAGAACAGGAAGCATGGAGTTTCACCTATAGACAACAACATACTTAAAAGTATTAATGCTAGTAAGATGGCAGAGATAGGTGAGAACATAAATCTATTAAACTTCTTTAGAGAGGGTTTATTCGATGCTATGTACTTTAGTAAAGCTAGAGCAGGTGCAGCAGGTCAATATACAAATACATCAAACTTACAATCTCAGCAATCAGCTAGTTCTAATCAGACTGAGCCAATTAATGAGACTCATAGGATAATATTTGAAAAGGCAGCTAGAGCATTGATGGATAAAGCTAGGATGCATTATAAAGATCATCCTACTCAGATAGAGCATATACTATCACCTTCATCTTTAATGGAGTTGAAAGCAGGTAGAGAATTCTTCTACACAGAAATGGGTATTGAGTTAGAAAACTCAGGATTTGAAATGCAGCAGATAGAATTCTTAAAGCAGCAAATGATGCAGTTAGTAGGTGGAGCAGGAGGAAACGGTATAGATATTATACTAGAGCTTACTCAAGCAACTACTAAGAGTGATATTATAAATCTTACTAAGAGATATAAGAAAGAGATATCAGAGGCTCAGCAGCAAGCACAGCAATTTGAGATGCAGAAGCTAGATAAGCAACAGCAAACTCAAGCAGCAGTAGATGCAGCAGCACAAGAGTATGACTATAAGAAGCATGTTGAAGTTCTCAGAAGTCAAGAAGCTAGAGCACAGATACAATCACTCACAATCAAGAATGCTGCAGATACTAATGGAGATGGTAAAGCAGAGCTTGTATTAGCAAAAGAGAAGCAAATCATAGCTGATAGAATAGCAAAAGACAAGCAACTAGAATTTGATAGAGAAGAATTAGCTTTAAAATACGGAAATAATAAATAATTTTATAAAAAATGAGCACAAAAATATAGCTTTAAGTAAGATTGGGGTTTAGGCGTGAGAATATTAAATGCCTAAATACCCTAAATTCTTATAATCTGGTTATATATTTGTGTCAGAAATAGAGGGAAATGGAAAAAGGAGAACACAAGATTGGTAATTCAGTCGTAACTATTGGAGCAGATAATCCATTTGCACCAAAACCTGTAGGGGAGGAAGTTAATACAGTAATAGATAATAAGGAAGTTGTAGAGCAACTTGATGCAGATCCTCCTGTTGAGGACAAATCTGTTGATAGTGATGTTGATGCTACTACTGATATTACTGATGTAACTCAGGATGTACTAGACTCATTAAAAAAGGAGGATTCAGTTGAAACTAAAGAAGAGGTTGAGGTTGAGTCAAACAAAGGAGATAGTTTAGGAGATGTATACTCAAGAGTAGCAGAGCAAATGAAAACTGATGGATATTTACTTCCTGATGTAGAAGTACCTGAAAACGCAACAGGTGACCAAGTATATAACTTATATGTAGAAGCTAATAAAGCTAAGCTACAGGAGCAGGTCGCTACAGCAACTCGTACAGAGGTTTTAACTACCTTAGAGAAGATGGGTGTAAATGAATCAGATATTCAATACGCTATGGCTATCAGGGGAGGAGCAGATCCAAGTGAACTAGGTCAATACGTACAATATGAGAAGTATGCCACTATAGACCCTAACGATGCAGAGTCTGACGAGATGTTGGATGTCATAAGCAGGGGAATGAGAGATAGAGGTTATTCTGATGAAAGGGTAAAACGTATCACTGAGAGTCTAGAGATTAGCGGTGAAGACTCTATAAGAGAAGAGTTTAAAGAATACCAAAAGGAATTCAAAAACAAGCACGATAGCTTTATACAACAAAAGGCACAGGTTGCTGCTCAAAAGGCACAACAGGAGGCAGATGATTTAAAAGCTAATACAGATTACTTAGAAGGAGTATTTAGAGAAAAGTCTATAAGAGAAGAGCCTTTATCAGATACTCAACTAGAAGATATTAGATCTTCAATATTTGAGAAAAACGCTGTAGTAGAAGTAGAAGGTAAAAAATACACAACTTCTGAATGGAATAAATTCTTAATTGAAGACCTTAAAGACTTTAAGACTCAGATGTATCTATTTAAGATACTTAAGTATAGAGGCGAAGAGTTAGAAGGAGTAAAAAGAAAAGCAAAGGATCTTTCAGATAAAGATTTTATGAATAGGAATACTGTGGAGATTGAAAAATATCCTGATGGAGATCCTGTTAAAAATACGAATAATAAAAAAAACCCAGGGTCATGGTTTGATCTAGGGGACAAAGTACTTTAAAATAAAAAACAAAACATTAAATATGTCATTTAGAGGAACGCCACATGGTTCAAAATACCAAATAAATCACGTACCGATGAGTCGTGAGCAGAAATTTGGATCGGATATTAGATATTCAGATTTACTTTTAGCTGCTGGACCAAAGCACGCACACTACGAAGAGCTAATCGCTTTGAGTAAAACATTCTATTCGCCAATGTCTGAGACACTGAGCAAGACTACTACTCCATTTATGGATTGGGTATCTGCTAACGGTGGAATGATGGATGTAGGTAAGAATCAAGTTAGATGGAGAGTATACGGTACGCCAGCTACAGAAACTTCAATTACACAAAACCCTTACTCAGAGTCTGACCTTCCTGGTGCAGGTAATGAAATAGGACATGTAATTTTAGATAACGAATTTTACAAGCCACAAGATCTACTTTACCCTGTAGGACACTTCAAGTATGAAATCATGCTTCAGTCTTTTGCAGAGCCAGTAGGAGCTAATTCTTGGAGATATGAATTCAAGACAACTGAAAAGGATACATTCATTCCTGTAGCATTCTTCGATATTGGAAGAAAGTGGGATAGAAAAGGTTCTGTTAGTTCTTGGATTGACACTATGACTTATGGTTCAAGTGAATTCCAAATGAATTACACATACCTTGAGTTCGCAGTTAACTTGACAACATTCACAAAAGCTTATTCAGTAGACGAGGAAACTCACCTACAAGATGGTACTTTAATCGTATCAAGACACGATATCGATTCTGATGCTAACATGGAAAGAGGTCTTATCAACAAGATGGAGCTTGAGCACGAGATGACTTACCGTAGAGAGAAGGAACTTCTTATGATGACAGGTAGATCTTCTGATCACCACAGAGACATTAACTCTAAGCAGTTAATTACAACAGCTCCTGGTTTCTTCGAATTCATGGAAGAAGCTCAGATCATGAAGTATAACCCAAAGGTTAATAACCTTGATATGTTCTCTAACATTTTGGACAACTTCTGGTATGACAGAGTTCCAATGGCACAGAGAAACATCATGTTAATGACAGGTGAGGGAGGACTTAAACTTTTCCACAATTGGGTAAAAGAAAGATTCGACAAAGAGCCTGTTCTTATTGATGATTCATTTGTACTAGGAGAAGCAGTAGCAGATGAGTTTTCTGACAGAATGAAGCGTTCTTACGGAACAACTAGATTCTTCAAGTATAACTTAGACCTTTTCGGTTCAATTACAGTAGGACATTGGGCAATGTTAGATAACCCAAGAGTATTTGGTGAGTCTTCAATCATGCCTGGTACAAACAAACCTGCAAGTTCATTCGAATTTATTGCAATGGATATGGGTATTGGTGCTAAGCCAAATATCAAGATTCTTACAAGAAACGAGAAGAGAAGAAGAACTGTTACTTCAGGTTACTGGTCACCATTTGGTGCAGTAGGAGTTGACAATCCAAGATATTCACAACCTGGTGATACATCATTAGGAGATGCATATAAGATTGAAATGAGAGAAGTATTCGGTTTAGCTATTGATGATTTAAGTTCTGTTCTTAGAATGGTTCCTGAAGTTCAATAAGATAAACTTTAGATTATAATTAAGCAGCAGCATCACTAGTTCGAGTTAGTGATGTTGCTGTAATTTTTGGGATAATATAAATATAAAATAAATGGCAACTAAGTCAACAGCAAAAGAGAGTGCTAAGTCTTCTAAAAAGACTCAGGCACAGAATATCTTAAAAACCAATTTGCCCCCTGTGGTTTTCTTATCTAAGGTGGACAAGTTGAATAGATTAACAACAGGTAAACTAGCTAAGCCTGGTTTCTTCGGTCAAAAGGCTAAGAATCCTAGTTCAGACAGTTTCGATGATCAGGAGTTAGAGTATGATTATACTTCAATACCTGGAGCAGTTAGGAATCTAACTACTCAGTGGGACAAGATTAATCAAAAATGGGCTTGGTACGGTACGTATAACGACCTACATAGAATAGGAGAAGCATTAAGTTTAAGAGATCCAAAGACAGGTAATATAATAATGCCTGAAGAAAAGTCTTTTACAAATCCTTCAGATCCTTTCTTAAACCATCATGATTTCTTTGCAAGCACATTTATGAGAGGTGGTAAGATAGCACTTCACGCTGATATTCCTTTAGAGGAGTTTTTTATCAGAACATACATGGGTAACCCTGAGATCAAGAACCCTATGCTTAATCAATCAAGCATTACTGTAGCAGGTGCAGAATTAGCTATATGGAGTCCACAAACAGAGACTAAGATCCGTAAGGAGAAAGTTGAAGATGAGGATTCAGCAATAGAATTGTTGAGAAACATGTCAGTTGAAAGACAATTACATGTAGCTCAAATTATGCAACCAACATCTTTTGATGAGCTTACAGGAGACAATGAGCTTCTATATATGGAGCTGAGAGATGGATGTGCTAAGAATACAGCAAAGTCTAGTAAGTTCGGTGGATCTACTTGGCAGAACAGATTCTTGCAACTAGCTCAAATGAAAGATGCAGAGTTACATACTATGGCACAGATCATAGATGCTAAGTCAAAGAGAGCATTTACAAGAAAAGAGGGAGTTTATCACTTAGATGGACTTAAACTTGAGAATACTAAAAATGATAATGACTTAATTTCATATTTCATGAATCCTAAGAATATGGATATGTGGGATAAAATAGTTGACTTTTTAGAGAACTTTGAAAAATAAAAGAAGATGTCTAAGATACCAGTAGAGAAATTACTATATGATTTCTATTTGAAGAAGAATTCAATGAACACTGGGTCATCTAAGAACTTTGCAATTAGAGATGTAGTAAGTTTTATAAACGAGGCTTGGTACAGAATAGCAGAGAACAATATTCAATTAGCAGAGCAGGATAGAAGGTACGAAGATAATATTAGACTACTAAAGGTTAAGCATAAGAAATTAAACTTGACAAAGGTAGATGAAGATTATTGGATAGCAAAATATCCTAGCAATCTATATAAAAGGTTAAACCAATCAGCAGTTATATCTCATGAGAGATGTGTAGACTGTCAAAAGGAGATTCCTTTAAGAATAGTACAATCGGATGATTTAAACGATGCTAGAAGAGACCCATACAGGAAGGCAAATTTCGGTTGGGAACAATTAATAGCAGAGCAAGGTTCTAATGGTTTATACGTATACACTGATGGTCAATTGGACTTAGACAGTGTTATAGTAGACTACTATAAGAAGCCTACAGGAGTTACAGCAGATCACTTAATAACTTGTAATAAACCTATAAGTCAATTAGATGGTATATTAGAAGCAAATTCTGTATTCTTTGAAGTAGATAACTCATCAATAGCAACTAAAGTAGTAGATGTTGCAGTATTGATTAGTGATGCAGCTACAAGGAGTCCACAACAATTTCAAACAGATTTTAATAAGATAGTTTCTATCGATAAAATAGCATAGCTAAATACAAACAGAAAATAAATAAAATAAATTCATGAAGAATTACGCTAACTTTAACAGAATATTAGTAACTGAGGGAGATTTTGGTTTCCCTGCAGCAGACCTACCTCTTTACACAATAAAGAGAAAGCCTGGTACGACTCAAACAAGACGTATTTATAACAACGCATTTAATCCTAAACAACCAATCTTATGGTTAGATGTACCTGCAGGATCAGCAGCAGGAACAGTACCTTTAACAATTGATGTTGCAAGTATTACTGCAGATAATGTTGGAAGCCTTAACATAGGTGTACTTCACTCAAGTGGTAATAACGGTATCGTAGATTCAATCAGAAGTGCAGGACCTGAAGAGTTCGGTGGATGTGATATTAGAGATCTAGGAGCTTATGGACCATCTTGTGCACTAAGTGAAATCAAAGCAGCTTATCCAAAATGTTTAACTTGCGATACACTTTCAGTTAGAATTACTTTAGATGATAACGAAACTAGAGCATTTTACCCAAATCGTGTAAGAGCATCACAAGTTTTTTCTTATACACCTAACTGTAAGCAGTGTGAGGATTGTGATAAGACTGTAACAGCAGATGAATACATGTGTGGTCTTGTAGACGAGATCAACGGCAATCTAGAAAGAATTACTTTAGACGAACTACCATATCCAGGTATGGGTTCAGGAAGAAGTTTTGATAAGCCTTACAAAGCTGTTAAACTTCACCCAACATTCAAATCATACTGTATGGTTCCTGAAGGAACTGATTGTGATGGTTGTGATAGAATTGATGCACTTACAACATTTACTATTAATGGTGTAGTGAAGAATTTCGTAGGTCTTACTGCAGCAGCAGATAATACTAAAACTCTTACAGCTCAGCTAGAAGAAGCAGCAGCTCAGATCCAAGAAGGTTTTGAAGAAGAGTATGGAAGACATGGAGGTTTCGTAGTACTTACACAAGGTATGGGAGACTGTTGTGGAATCCAAATGTATGTTTCTACATGTGATACTAACTTCGCAATTGCAGGATTAAGTGATTGTGCAAATGCAATCGTACCTTTCCCAACATTCTCACAAGAGTCATTCTGTCAAGATTGTTCAACATCTACAGATACTGAAACACCAACTGCAGGATTAGCAATTATCGCTAAGCAAGATAAGCTTGAGTGTGGAGCGTTCATAGGACAAGTACCTGAGTATAGAGGAAGACAAATTGATATTGAATTCTTTGATGCTTATGAGGCAATTAACACTAACTTCTTGAAAGCTACGCTTCAGAAAGGTGCTATCGCTTCTAACTTCGGAACAGATGTACAGTTGAGAGAGTATCACCAAATCGTAGGTGGAGAAGGGTTTGATTTCCAACAAGGAAACACTTACTCAGGACACTTAGGATTACCTGATAGTAACTCACAACTTTCTAATATAACAACAGCAGATTGTCAAACATCTTACTGTACTTACTACGTAAGAAGTAGAGTATACGGAGATTCATTTGTAATGCCTGAGAGTAATACTTATAAAGTATTTTCAGAGCTTAATGTACCTCAAGGAGATTCTACTACAAAAACTGCAGTAGAAGCACTGTTTACTAAATTTGTAGCTATTAAGCCAAACGTATGTAGAGATTTAGCTACTGCAGTTTGTCCTTCATAATAAATATATATAACTAGGAGTGTGGTAAAAAGTTACCACCTCCTATTTTGTATTATCCCCAACTCGATTTCATTGGCAGGAGACATTCATTCGAGTGTTTCCTGACCTTTTATTTGGGTGGGAATAAAAATAAAAACGATGATAAAAAAGATTCAAGTAAAAAAGGGTATTCTAAGTACAAATGATAAAAACGGTGGAGTAAAGCCTGTTGATTTCATTTGTGTTAAAGACTGCACAGACTGTGGACCTGAACTTCCTTGTAATGGAGAGTTCATGCAGTTTAAAGATCCTGATAATGCAGGAGAGTGGTTTAGAATTGACATGGTTGAACTAGCTAAAAGTTTAACTACTCCTGTTGTAGAAAAAGTTAACTCATCAGGTACAGTACTATAAGAAATAAGTTTAGGTTAGAAAAACTTTAAAATTCTAACAATAAATTTTACATAATATATAATTGCGATTATAATGTCTAAATGCTCTTGCATCTCAGAAAATAAGTTCAAATTCTTATTAGATTATAAGGATGAGGATTTAATTTTTACTGATTACTCAGAATGGGTAACAGCGAAACATAACACAGCCCAAGACATTTATACCGTATCAATTGTAAACGAAGAAAATGGGGCTACCTCAGTACTTCAGGCTAATATAGGTCTGTCTACTGGAGTACCCCTTTTGTCGTTAACTAATGATGTAGAATGCGACAGTGATGGAATATATACTTTCAGCACAGAAGTTTGCGGTGTAAAGTACTCTAGAACAGAGGCTATTTTATCTTCAGCACAATGTGCATTTGAGAAGGTATTGATAGACAATGGAATAGAAGATGGTGACGTTAAAAATATATGGCTTCAAATGGAGCTAGTAAAAGCCTCAAGTAAAAGAGGTCTAATAGAACAAGCTTCGGAACATTACAAAGTTTTGGTTAGCATGTTTAAAAGGCTAAATTGTAGCTGCTAAATAATAATAAGAAAAAAATAAAATATAATGGATACAAAATTCAATTGGTGTAGTTGTTCTCCAACTATAGTAGGTGCTCCTTCTTGCCACAATAGCGGAAAGTGTGTTATTACACCTCACATGCTTATTAAAGCAGCAGACTCAGTGTTTCCTTGTGGAGCCTCTGAAACATCAGGAGTGATACCTATCATGGGCAAAGTGAGTTTAAAGACAGGAAGCACAGACATTGCAGTGTATACGATAGTAAAAAACAGTGTTAACTTAACCAATGTTACAATTGATGAGGATAACATTAGTTTTACAGCCGCATACAACCCTTCAGTTGAGGGGAGTTCTTACACAACAGGTCAAATACAGTACAGAGTACAGCAAGGTGGAGAAAGTAATGTCGGAATAGTTGACATAGTATTCAAGTCTAGGTGTGCAACAGTTGTTTGCGATGCGGATAAAGTATGTGATCCTTGTTTAGGAACATGTGTAGAGCCTGTTGTAGATATCTCAGTTACAACTCAAGTAGATAATTCAATAATTGATATTCAAATTTCGTAATCATGTCAAACGGTACAGTAGATATAATAAAAAATGGGTATGTTTATACTAAAAATTTTACAATTGGTATAGCCCCTACAGTTGACAGCATTGGGAATTCTGTTACTGTAAAAAAACAAAACCTTGAATTCGTATTAACAAACACTGCTGGTGTAAGTATTACAAATGTAATACCTAGTAGTGGAGCGTTTAATATAGTCACAGGTGTATGGACTCTTCCTGAAATAGTTTCAGATCAAAATCAGTATCTATCTTTTATGGCTACTGTTACTGATGAATCATTAAGTCCATATGAAGTTACTCTTGAAGGCACTGTCCTTCCTGACGATTCTGATGATACAAACAATTCAAAAGTAATAGTTCTAGGAGGAATCTCTAAAGGAGATTTATTAAGTGAGCTTAGTGGACTAGAAGGTCCTGCAGGTGCTAGTAATGTATTAACTATAGGTACTATCACAACAGGTGTAGCATCAGCTAGTATTACAGGTACATCACCTAATCAAGTATTAAACTTAGTTCTTCCTGACCCTGTAGATGGAGATAATCTTACTATAGGTACAGTTACTACTTTAGCTGCTGGAGATTCAGCAACTGCTGTAATAACAGGGTCAAGCCCTAATAAGGTACTTAACCTTGGTATTCCTCAAGGTGTTTCTGGTGCATTAGATTCTTTAAGTCTTACATCAAGTATAGATATTAACGGAAATGTTAATCAAAATAACGGAGACAATATTGCAATTGAATTCCTAGTAACTAATACATCAGCTAGTCCAACTGACAGAGATGTTGTATTTTTAACAAATCTTCCGAGTGGATTCGAATACACTAGTACAGGAGCAGCAGATGCAGGAGTATCTTACAACGCAACTACTGAATTAGTAACTATACCTTCAGGATTAGCAGCAGCTAGTTCAAAAGGTATTATTATAAATGTAGACTTGAGTACTCAACATAGTGGCGCAGCAGGGATATTAAAAAGAGTAAGAATTCAACCTGTAGACTCTAGAGGTCTTGAATCATCTTTATCAGCATGGAATTCACAAGCTGTTAGAGTATTTAACGTATAATAATAAAAATATATAATAATGCAAATTATAAGAGTAGGTAGTGATTATAATATATCTTTTGTATATAACGGAGATGCTACTAAAATAGCTCAGAATGTATTAGCTACTGCTAGTGTTGGTTCAGAACTTACCATAAATAGCATATCTTCAAGTACAGGTGCACAAGGATCTACAGTAGCTGAGTATTCTCTAGGAAACACATTTCCTGGAAGTACTCATATCTTAATAGTTAATGTAACTGTTAATACTGAACAACTGAGTCTGCCTGTTACTCTTGAGATAACAACAGATAGCTCTGAAAATATACTAGGTAATAATTCAATTACAAAAAACTTAATTGACGAGGTAGGAGGCATACTTTGTAGTGATATTGGTAATTGTGCCAATTCAGGAAATGCAGGAGATGGTTTAGGTAACCACTTAGCTGATCAGACACTTGATATGGATGATAATTTCATACAAGATGAATTGATAGTTGTCAAAGATTCTTATGCACAAGCTCTAGCAGATTTAGGGGCAGGCAGAAAGTTTAGATGGGCAAGTGACAATCTAGATGGAGTACCATCACCAAACAATTCTACAATAGGAACTACATAAAATAAACACAAACAATTAAAATAAGTTACAATGGCAGCAGGAGACAATCTGTTTAATAACGCAATTTCCACTATAACTGCAGGAGCAGGACCAACGTGGACACCTACAGGAACACAATCCGCATGGGCAAGGGAGGAAGATACTCCATCCATATGGTATTGGACAGGCGCAACATGGGTAAATATTGACCTAGATTTCGTAAGAACCTACACAGGAACAATACTTACTGATAATGATAGCTCTTTAGGAGATCAACTGCAAGCATTAGAAACAGCTATCGCAGGAATAACACAAGATGGTAATCATACATACGTATCTAGAGCAGGAAGTACTCAGAATGCTGAACCTACATCAGGTGAAGTAGCTAGTCCTGAAAATGGAGATACAGCAGAT
>Ga0115008_10000612_pt1 | contig 27330 bp, 23 predicted proteins | sample FraStrMetagenome_FD_87164 | JGI IMG/M metagenome (GOLD analysis project Ga0115008, IMG submission 87164) | Marine eukaryotic phytoplankton communities from Arctic Ocean - Fram Strait ARC3M Metagenome | ecosystem: Environmental > Aquatic > Marine > Oceanic | place: Fram Strait | collected... | reverse complement strand
TGTGCACCGAGCGCACCGGCCGCGGTTGGCTCATCAAAAATATTTCGTTATTGCGCACCGCAAATACCTGCCCGGACACATCGGCCGCCGCGTCGCTAAACAGGGCGGTCGCTAAGGGGGCGATTTTTTCTGGCGTCATTTGCTTGACTTTCTCCAAGCGCGCTTGCTGCTCTTCAGTGTCTGAAGGCAGGGTGCCTATCAATCGACTCCAGGCAAAGGGCGAAATGCAATTGGAGCGCACGTTGTAGCGCGACATGTCCAGAGCGATACTTTTGGACAGCCCAACTACGCCCAATTTAGCGGCCATATAGTTTGCCTGAGCAAGATTACCGATCAACGCTGAAGTCGAAGTCATGTGTACAAAGTTGCCGCTTTGTTGTGTGCGAAAATGCGGCGCGCAGGCGCGGCTCATGTTGAAAGAGCCCTTGAGGTGTACTTTGATCACCAGATCAAATTGATCCTCGGACATTTTGTGAAAAATGGAGTCTCTTAAAATTCCGGCATTGTTGACCACGCCATCGACGCTACCAAAGGTATCGATGCAAGATTGTACAATGCCCTCAGCAGCCTCGCTCTCGGCGACACTGCTATAGTTGGCGATGGCGTTGCCACCGGCGGCAGTGATTTCATCGACTACCTGTGCCGCTGGACTCGAGTCGGCACCTTCTCCCTGCGCACTGACGCCGAGATCATTGACCACCACGTTGGCTCCAGCATCGGCCAGCATAATCGCTATTGCGCGGCCGATACCACGGCCTGCACCGGTGACGATAATGGATTTTCCCTCGAGCATCTGAGACATACTAATTTCCTTTGCTGTTGCATAGTTAAATATAAGGCCGGTTATCGGCAACCCGTCTTGAGCGATAAGCGGGCGCTATTCATTATATGGTCATGTGTTATGTCAATCGCCGCTGGCGTCAGTAAACCTGGGGTGTGTTCAAACGCTCCAAGAACGCTTCGATCTATGGCTGCCCCGGGGCTTTTGCTCGCCGAGACGATCGGGCGCGGTGCCAAGCACCGCGCCCGACTCGACGGGTTATCGCTTGAGTACGATTCCCGAATCTTCGCGATCCCAGCAGTCTTCGGTAACACCTTCAACCTTGAGCTTGTATTTTTCAACCCGCTCACTCGGCGTTTTGGGAAGACTGTCGCGGAAGGCGATGTAACGCGGAATGGCAAAATACGCCATGCGCGGCTCACACCACTCGATCAATTCGGCTTCGCTGACCTGCTGGCCGTCTTGCATGATAACGACCGCCTTGACGTCCTCTTCACCAACATCCGATGGCACACCAACAACGCAGGATTCAAGCACCGATGGGTGCGAACTGATAACCGCCTCGACCTCGAACGAGGATATGTTCTCTCCGCGGCGGCGCAGGGCCTGCTTTTTGCGGTCGACAAAATAGAAGTAACCGTCTTCATCCATGCGCCCTAGGTCGCCGGTATTGATCCACATATTTTCGAACAGCTCGAGACTCTTTTCGGGCATTTTGTAATAGCCATTGGTACCGACGCCCATAGTTTGTGGGCGGGCAACAAATTCACCCAATTCCATCGGAGCCGCTTGGTTGTTGTTCTCGTCGATAATCTGTACATCCCAGCCAGTTATGGCCTTGCCGCAAGAGCCTGGACGGACGTTGTCGATTGGGTTGGCCAGACAGCAGTAACATTCAGTCATGCCGTAGACTTCCAGCAATTTGGTGTTAAAGCGCTTTTCAAAATCGTGCCAAATGTTGACTGGTGCAGCCGCACCGACCATTAGTCGAAGGGGGTTGTCGCCGTCGTCGGCGCGCTCTGCAGCCTTCATCAGAATCGGAATAATGCCGCCGATGTAGTTGGCCTCGGTACACTCCCATCGTCGGCAGTCCTCCCACAGGCTACTGGCAGAAAAACGCTCCACAATGACCGCTTTAGCGTCGGCTAGTATCGCCGGTCCAATGGTAATCCCCTGCGCGTTGCCGTGGAAAAAGGGCAGGCCGGTGTAGAGGACATCGTCCTCGGTGTACTGTGAGTACTTGACCGACTGAGACCAGATGTCATACCAGTAGTAATGGCTGATCATGACGCCTTTTGAGACACCCGTGGTTCCTGAGGTGAAAAGGATGGATGCCATGTCGCTGGAGTTTACGATGACGTTGGGCGAGTCTGACGAGTGATCCATTAATTCTGCAAAGAAGCTGCACTCAATGCCTTTCCACGTCGGCAGGCTCTGCTCGTCGGTGGTGTTGTAAAAAACTGTGTGGTTAACGCTCGACAGATCATCTGAAACGGGTCCTAGTCGATCTAGGAACACGGTGTCTGCAACCAGTACAACGCTGTCAGATTGCACAATTTGATGAATCAAACCGGTGCCTTTTAGGGCCACATTAATCGGCACTTCGACGGCGCCAATTTTATTCAGCCCAAACCAAGCGTATAAAAATTCTTCGCAATTGGGCAGCATGAGCGCGACCTTGTCGCCGTGCTTGACACCCATTGCCGCGAAACCATTGGCGGCCTTGTTGATGTTGTGGTTGAGTTGCTCAAAGGTAATAGGCACGTCTCTGAACTGAAAGACAACATGGTTGGGATACTGTCTTGCCTTGTCTTCGATGATGCTCGATAAAACTCTGTCTTGTTTGGCATATTCTTGCATGTTCCAAGATTCGAGTTTCTTTTCGGCCTTGATGAATTTGTCGTCCCACTGTCCCATAATTACCTCCTCGTGAAAAAAAAGGCAGGCCAAAGCCTGCCAGATTTGATTTGTTAAACGTTACTATCGAACGTCGTATGGTTTTGACATCTCGTAAGATTCGTTGAACCAGACGCCTTTCTCGTACATTTGAACCATCTTGCCAAAGTCCCAAGACGTGGGAGAGTTTTTGTTTGGGAGGACCTTGATGATGGCGCGATTGGGTGTGTGGACACCCTTAAAGGCTGCGGCGCGCAACTCATCGTTGCCCTTGAGGTCAAACCAGTACTTGTCGATAATCGCCCAGTGAACCTTGGTCATTAGCTCTTGTTCAAAAGATACTTCAGCCTTACCAATAATTTGAATCGACTTCTGGCGCTTGGCGTTTGATCCGTCGTTGCTGATGCTGACTGAGATCTTGGGGTTGGCGATCAGGTGATCAATTTTCTTTCGGTACTTTTGCACGCTACTGATATAGACGTGGCCATCTTCTAACACCACGTAAAACATCGGCGTGACAATTGGGTAACCATACTGCGATACGTGGGCCATATGGCAGTAACAATTATGCTTGTAGAGGATGTCAAATTCTTCTGGCTCCATCGGATAGTCTTTGTTGACATTCACTTGCTCAAGCTTGATGGGATCGAAATTGGGTTTCTTGGGGGTTTCTTCTGACATGCTGTTGCTCCGCTATGCTCTATTAAAAGTATGACAACCCTAGGGGGATGTCTGAATGGAGGCAAATAGTATTTGTATTTGCGAGTTAAAACGCCGACAATTTTTTTAAAATTGAACTTAATTCAAATCTAAAAGGGTTGGGCTTGGTTGTCAAGTCCCTGAGCTAAAAAAAATGACTTTTCGACGCGCTGACGTGCGCGCCGGGGATTGCGTATTGACAGTGGCTTAAGGTATTTATTTTATTTGCTCAATAATGCTTGCATCGGTCGGCTTAAGCACATCTTTGGACACTGTCGCTTTGGTGGCCGGCGCCTCGGGACAATATTCTTTGGCAGGAATGCTTGAATTTAATTCAAAAGTTCAGCACAATCCAAACCATTAGTACCCTGGCAGGGTGGACTCAAAACCCTGCCGGTAACTCAGAATGCGATAAATAGATGAAGGAAATATGAGATGGCGGATGTAGTTGTAGAGACCAAGGGCGAGGTCACGTGGATTCGCTTGAACCGTCCTGAACGCATGAATTCTTACGATGCGGAAATGGCGCGCGAGTTGATTGCCGCGGTGCGTGGTGCAGCCGACAGCGGTGTTATTGTGATTACCGGCACCGGTCGCGCATTTTGTGCGGGGGGCTATCTGGCTAATTTACAAGACCCGGATGCCAACGCTCTGCGCAGTATGTTTTATGGGTCGCTGGATGTTTATGAAGCGATTAGAACGAGTCCTCGACCGGTGATTGCCGCGGTTAATGGCGCAGCAGCTGGTGGCGGCAATGAATTGGTGGTTGCATGCGATTTGGCTATTGCCGTTGAGAGCGCGACTTTCGGGCAGACTGGTGTGCGCATCGGTAGTGCGCCGGTACTTGGCGGAACCAATTTTTTAAGCCTGACGATTGGCGAAAAGCGCGCTAAAGAGGTCGCTTTTATGTGTCGCCGTTACAAAGCTCGAGATGCACTGGGTATGGGCTGGATCAATGCGGTGGTCGACAACGATCAACTCGAAGCCGAAGTGACCCGTTGGGCAGATGAATTGCTGGTGATGAGTCCTCGTTATTTGGAGATTGCCAAAATCAGCTCGAATCAATGGTGGAATCAATCCCGTGATGCCTACTTGAGCGGTTTGGGCATGTTGGTGCAGGCCATTGGATCCAACGATATGATCGAGGGAGCTAGCGCTTTTATGCAAAAGCGTAAAGCACAGTTCGACGGTCGCGCAATCAAGCCCGAAGATTAACTGGGGGTGGCCTCTGTGACCAGGGGCTAGCTATCATCGTCATGCAACGATCTATCTGTGTGGGCACAGGACGTTTAATACTGCGAGCAAATTATGAACTTCAATTTAGATGAAAAATATTTAACTATCCAAGCGCGGGCGCTCGAGTTAGCGCGAGAAATCGAGCCAATGGCGGTCGAAGCCGACGCCTCGAACGTGGTACACCAAGGGGTCCTCGAAGCGCTCAAGGCCAGCGGTCTGAGTCGGCTAATGGTTGCTGCTGAATATGGTGGCACTTATGAAACCATCGATCCTTTGGCCATTTGTGTCGTGCGGGAAGCGATGATGGCGACCTCGTCCCATCTCGATTCACTGTTTGCCCTGCAGGGCATCGGCAGTTACGCCATTACTGTCGCCGGCTCCCAGCAACAGCGTGAACAGTGGCTACCCAAAGTGGCTGCGACCGAAGCGCTGGGTGCGCTGGCGTTGACCGAAGACAATTCTGGGTCAGATTTAAAATCGGTCTCCACCGAGGTCAAAGAAACTGCAGACGGTTTGGTTTTAAATGGTTCCAAGGCTTATATTTCGAACGCCGGTGCCGCCGCTTATTATATTGTTTTCGCCAAGGAGGATAGCGGGTTCTCCACGGTGTTAGTGCCGGCGGACAGCGATGGTGTGTCGACCAAGCAAACCACCGAACTGATTGCGCCCCACGTGCTTGGCGACGTTTATTTCGACAATGTACAACTGCCCCATAGCGCTCGCTTGGGAGTCGCTGGTGACGGCTTGCAAAATGCGCTCGCTACGCTCGGCGTGTTCCGAGTGTCGGTGGCAGGGGCCGCGGTGGGTCTAGCGCAAGCTGCGCTCGACGAAGCCGTTCGCCACACCAGCACGCGGGTCCAGTTTGGGCGCCCGCTGGCACGGTTAGGCCCGGTTGCGCAAATGTTAGCCGACAGTTGGACCGAAATAGAGATGGCTCGCTTGATCACCTATCGCGCCGCTTCGATGGCCTGTGCCGATCCGTCGTCGACCTTGCACCACTCATCCATGGCAAAGTTGGCCGCCAGTGAGATGGCCTCGCGCGTTGTCGATCGCTGCGTTCAGATGATGGGCCGTTATGGCCTAGAGCATCAATCGAAGATTGAGCGACTTTATCGTCAGGCACGACCGATGCGAATTTATGAAGGATCGTCCGAGGTGCTGCGCCTTGGCATCGCCAAGCAGTTGGTTTTGGAGAAAGCCTGATGGATTTTCAACTTGCCGGCAAGGTCGCAATCGTCACCGGCGCAAGCCGCGGCCTCGGCTATCAGATGGCCTTGGCCCTCGCTGGACAGGGCGTTAAAGTACTTGCCGTGGCGCGCTCAATCGATGACTTGAACGACCTGCAGTCACAAGATCCTGAGCGCATAGCGGTCAGCCAGTGCGATATGCTCGACGCTGCGGCTGTGGCCGCCCTGCCAGAACAGGCGCGGGAGCTGTTTGGAAGCATCGATATAGTGGTTAATAATGCAGGTATTGCGCCGGCTACCCCTTTTTTACAACAAGACTTTGATGAGTGGCAGCGAGTTTTTGCGGTCAATGTCACCGCCCCAGCGATTCTTTGTCGTGCCGCAGGCGAGCATATGGTTGCCCAGGGTTCGGGAAAAATAATCAACGTGGCCTCGACCTCGGGTATTCTCGGCAAGGCCAGTCTCGCTGCCTATTCTTCGAGTAAGGGCGCAGTGTTGCAATTCACCAAAGCACTGGCCGCAGAGTGGGCCAAATTTGGTGTACAGGTGAATGCGATTGCCCCTGGCGCGTTTAAAACTGACGCCCAGTCCAAAGTCATGGAATCGCCAGAAATACTCAAGCGCCGAGTAGGTAAGATTCCAGCGCGGCGAATGGCGGAAAGCTCAGAAATAGGTGCCTTGACCTGTTACCTTGCGTCCGCTCAGTCGGATTTTGTTACCGGGTCGGTGATGGTTATAGACGGCGGCGAATCATCCAAACTGTAGCTAGTTGATTTAATTCGAGCGCGCCGTGCAAAACCTGCGGCGTAGCGTCCGGCAAACGGCAGACAACTATGAAAGGGAATCAGTGTGACCAATAGAGGGATTACTTCGGTGGGTGCCTACGCACCCAGGCGGCGATTGTTGCGCAGCGCCATAGCAACGGCTCATGCCTGGGCCAAACCGGGTTTAAAAGGGCTTGGTAAGGGTTCGCGGGCCATTTGCTCGCACGATGAAGATGTTATTACCATGGCGGTAGCCGCGGCCCGTGCCTGTCTCGGTGGCGGTGACAACCGCTCGCCCGACCGGCTGTTATTGGCGTCCACTAGCTTGCCGTTTGCGGATCGCCAGAATGCCACCGTTGTCGGCGAGGCGCTCAATCTTCCCGAGGATCTGCAGACCGCAGATATCAGTGGCTCTCAAAGGGCCGCAACCAGTGCGTTGTTACTTGGGCTGCAACACGGCGGTGCGGAATGCATGGTGGTGGGTGCTGAAAAATGTTTGACCCGAGCCGGCAGCGTCGAAGAATTCACCGTTGGCGATGCCGCGGCTGCCTTGACCACCGGCGAAGATCAACAGTTGGCGCGATTTATCGGATCGCACTCTATTTCCCGAGATATGGTCGACCACTATCGCACTGCCCAGTCCGATTATAACTACGCACTGGAGGAGCGCTGGATCCGCGATTGTGGTTTGATGGAAATCATTCCAGAGACCGTCGCGGCCCTATTGACCAAGCTTCACATGTTACCCGAACAGATCGATCGCCTGCTGATTGCCGGCGTCGATGGACGGCCAGCGGCGCAGATTGCCGCCCGGTGTAGTATCGATAAAATGGCGCTTCACGAAGGCCTTAAAGCCCCGATTGGCCACGCCGGTAGCGCCGATGCGCTGTTGTTGTTGGTCGATGCGCTCCAGGCGGCTGAACCCGACCAGCATATTCTGCTCGTCGGCTTTGGTCAGGGTTGCGATGCGTTGTTATTCCAAACCACTGACATTGTCCATCGCGCTCGCGAAAGTCACGGCGTTGCTGCGGCGATTGCGGCGGGTGTCGACGACACTAACTACCTGCGTTACCTGTCGTTCGCCGGGCTCGTGGATATCGATTGGGGTATGCGTGCAGAACGCGATAACCGCACCTCCCAGGCTGCTTTTTATCGAGGTCGTCGAGCCATTACTGGTTTTGTTGGTGGTCTCTGCCGCGATTGCGGCGTCGCGCAATTCCCGAAAACTGCGCTTTGCGTGAATCCCAATTGCGGCAAGCAAGATACCCAGGATGACGAGATGTTCGCTAACAAGGCCGGCCAGGTGAAATCCTTCACCGAGGATTGGTTGGCGTTGTCGTTGAACCCACCGTTAATGTACGGAAGCGTTAGATTTGATCGTCAAAGTACCTTGATGATGGAGTTTGCCGACTTCGACCCTGGTGAATTGAGCATTGGTAGTAAGCTGCAGATGGTCTTTCGAATCAAAGATTTCGACCCCTTGCGGGGCTATCATCGATATTTCTGGAAAGCGGCACCAGCCGCAGAATAATCCAACAAGGTAGGCAAGCATTATGGCAAGTGGAATCAAGGACAAGGTCGCTATTATTGGCATGGGATGCAGCCGATTTGGCGAGCGCTGGGACTGCGGCGCGGAGCATCTAATGCTCGAGGCGTTCGACGAGTGCCTAGCAGATGCAGGAATAGAAAAAGCCCAGATCGAGGCGGCGTGGCTGGGGCTGTGTTATCAAGAGCAAAGTTTGGGTAAATCCTCCATCTCCCTATCCCAGTCGTTGCGCCTGCCGAACGTTCCGGTGACCCGGGTCGAAAACCTCTGCGCCACCGGTACCGAGGCATTGCGTGGCGCAGCTTATGCGGTGGCCTCTGGGGCCTGCGATATTGCTCTCGCTATGGGCGTCGAAAAGCTCAAGGATACTGGCTTTGGCGGCTTGCCGGCGAGAACCATGGGGACCTTTGAAGATCTGTGGTTTCCGGGGGTTTCGGCACCGGGGTCGTTCGCGCAACTGGCGAGTGCCTACGCCCACAAACACAATATACCCATGGACCAATTGCGCGAGGCAATGGCGCACGTGTCGTGGAAAAGCCATGAGAATGGGGCCTTGAATCCAAAAGCCCATTTGAAAAACCGTATCACCAAGGAAAAAGTACTCAACGCGCCGATGATCTCTTATCCATTGGGCTTATTCGATTGCTGCGGTGTTAGCGATGGCGCTGCTTGCGCCATTGTGACAACACCTGAAATGGCCAAAAAAATCGGCCGAGCGGCCAATTTAGTGAGCATTAAGGCGCTCCAACTAGCGGTTAGCAATGGCGCGGAGATGTTCTACGATGAGTGGGATGGCAGTCATGCTATGACCGCAGAGCTAGCATCTAAGCGCGCTTACAGCGAGGCAGGAATCACCGACCCGAAGCGGCAACTGGACATGGTCGAAGTGCACGACTGCTTTTCGATCACCGAGCTGGTGACTATGGAGGATTTGGGTTTGTCGGCGCCGGGTCAGGCTTGTCAGGATATCACCGCTGGGGTGTATGATCGGGACGGCGCATTGCCGTGCAACGTCGACGGTGGACTAAAGTGTTTTGGCCATCCCCTTGGAGCTACAGGGCTGCGCATGGTGTACGAGATATACCAGCAGCTGCACGGCCGTACAGGGGAGCGCCAATTGAACGATCCAACCTTGGGATTAACCCACAATTTGGGTGGATTTCCCAATCGCAACGTCTGCAGTATCTCGATTGTCGGCTTGTATGAATAGCTGACAAGGCGCGCAAACATAGTCAAAACGACTTACACGAAGTGTCAGGTAGTAGTCGCGCGATGATTGGATTAACGTGCGCTAATAGAAAACTGGTTTACATCGATCGATGCACGATGGCGCGCAGCAAAGCACCGGGTTTCATGGTGGCGACCTTTTTAAGCGCGGCAAATAGTCCGCGGTGCCGAGAGAGAGAATCGGATTACCTAGATGCGTTATAAAAATAAGGGAGTCGTTCGGTATGCCATTTAGTGATTTTTCAAAGACCGTAAACGCTGTAGTGCTGGCGATGACCTGCACCAGTTATTCTGGGTTTATTCTTTCCCAGGAAACCAGCGCTGATAGCTTCCGACCGATCTATGAGCCCACCGTGTCGATGGACACTGTGGTGTCAAAATTGTCCGACGAAGACCTCGCCAACGTCGTGTATTCGCCGCCAGTTGAAAATACATCGATGCGACTCCTATGGGGCGATACCCATCTTCATACTAACCTGTCGGTCGACGCCTATCTGAGAGGGACGCGCTTGACGCGCGAGATTGCCTATCGATTTGCCCAGGGCAAGGTTGTTACCGCCGACAATGGTATGAAAGCCCAACTCAGGCGGCCACTGGATTTTTTGGCGATTGCCGATCACGCATCGCAGATGGGAATATTCCCGCGGTTGGAAGTTAATGACCCGCTACTCAAAGACTGGCAGGTCGGGCAGCGCTGGGCAAAAATGATGCGCGAGGGCCGGATTATCGACGTCGGTATCGAATGGGCTGGATCGATGGCCAGCTCGCCGGATCCCAAGTATTTGAATACGCCGGACGTGCGCCGTTCTATTTGGCGCGATATTGCCGAGGAAAGCGACAAGCACAATCTGCCAGGATATTTTACCGCGTTTATCGCTCACGAGTGGACATCCGCTCCAGCGGGCGATCAATTGCACCGCGTGGTGCTTTTTAAAGACGCTGCAGACAAGGCTGTTCAACAGATTCCTTTTTCCGCGCAAGACGGCGACGATCCGGAGCTGTTGTGGGATCACTTAGAGAAATACCAGCAAAAAACTGGTGGCTCGGTGATGGCTATTCCGCACAATAGCAACGGCAGTGGCGGGAAAATGTTTGCTCCGGTGCGTTTAAATGGTGCGCCTATGAACGCCCATTACGCGACGCAGCGTGCCAAATGGGAGCCAGTGGTGGAAGTGACCCAGCTCAAAGGTGATTCGGAGACCCACCCAATCGTATCGCCGGATGATCCGTTTGCCGATTTCGAGTCGTGGGACCAAGGCAACCTCGCATTTACCAAGGTCAGCACGCCTGAAGACTTCCAATACGATTATATTCGCCCGGCCTTGCGCGAGGGCCTTCGGCATGAATCTGCGCTCGGCGTCAATCCGTTTAAGTTCGGTATGATCGGCAGCACCGATTCGCATACCGGGCTGGCAACCACCGATGAGGACAACTTTTTTGGCAAGTTTGGTGAGTCCTTGCCCCAGCCGGGTCGCTATGCCAACCAAATGTTTGGCGTATTGCAGGAGGGCTTTCGGTTTGGCGCCTCGGGATTGGCCGCCGTTTGGGCCAAAGAAAACACCCGAGAAGAGATATTTGCCGCGCTCAAGCGCCGCGAGGTCTATGCCACGTCGGGCCCTCGAATTAGCGTGCACTTTTTTGGCGGTTGGAATTTTAATGTGAGCGACGCAATGGCACCTGACCTGGCGGTCATCGGCTACCGAAAAGGGGTACCGATGGGCGGTGATTTAAGCACTGCGCCGAGTGGCAAATCGCCGACATTTTTGTTGTCGGCGGTCAAAGACCCGCTAGGGGCAAACCTCGATCGGATTCAGGTCATCAAAGGTTGGTTGGATGGTGCCGGAGCGACTCACGAAAAAATATACAACATTGCCCTCTCCGACGATCGTACGCCTAACCAACCCGTGGCCAGCACGGTGGATCTGACAACGGCGTCTTATACCAACAGCATTGGCTCTTCGCACTTCAACCAAGTCTGGACTGATCCCGATTTCGATCCGACGCTCAGGGCTTTTTACTATGTCCGGGTGCTGGAGATTCCGACGCCTCGGTGGACGGCTTACGACGAGTTAAAATTTAAAGTCAAAATGCCCGATCAAGTCCCTAGAATTGTTCAGGACAGAGCCTATACCTCAGCCATTTGGTATACGCCCTAAACCGCGCTAGCACTGCCACTATCGCTAGCCGCGTTTTGACAAGCGAGCGTCGATCGAGTTTGTCGGGTAGCGACGGCATTGCTAATCGACTTATGTCCGAGTTGGCTGACACTCTAACTGCTGTATCACAGCGGCTAATCTTGAATATAAATCGCATGGTTGCACGTTGTAAGTGGGCACCAGTGTCCCTATAATGACCGGCCCCGCTGACCGCCGAGTGTGAATGAGCGTTACCACGGGGTCGGAGTCGGAGGGCAGTATGTCGACGATTGCTAAGCCAGCAGTCCACTCAGTCGCCAGCAGGCAATTGGCGGTACTGTTGTTAATGACTGCGGCCGTGACGCCATTCGGAGTAGAGATTGCTAGTTCGGTATGGGTTGGCGGTCTGATCCACCTGATACCGCACGCTTGGTTTGCACACATGGCGTACAGGCACACGGGAGCACGGCAAGTAAGGCGCGTTGTACGAGGGTTTTATTTGGGTCAGGCGGGAAAGTTGATGCTCACCGCTACATTGGTTGTAGCGGCGGCAAAATTGCCCTTTAATGTGAATTTTTTGGTGGTATTTATAACGTGTATTGTTATGGTGCCGTTGTATCTCGTATTGGTGGCCAAGTTGTTTCATCGGAGCCAGTAGCAAAGCGTAAACCGACGTATCGGTTAGAGTTGAGAGAGTCGAATGGCAGGCGAAAATCCCGCGAGTACCACCGAATATATTCAGCACCATCTGCAGAACCTAGTTTATGGGCTGCACCCTGAAAATGGTTGGAGTTTGGCCCACAGCGCCGAAGAGGCCGCTGAAATGGGCTTTTGGGCCGTTCATGTCGATTCCATGGCCTGGTCTATCGGCCTTGGCTTGTTGTTTTGCTGGATTTTTCGCAGCGCCGCGACGCGCGCCACCACCGGCGTGCCCCGGGGCCTGCTGAACTTTGTCGAGTTAGTGGTGGAGTTTATTGACAGCTCGGTAAAAGACAGCTTTCACGGCAACAACAAAATGATTGCGCCCTTGGCGTTGACCATTTTTGTGTGGATCTTTTTGATGAATTTTATGGATCTGCTGCCGGTGGACCTCATACCTTCATTGCTGAGCCTTGCCGGCGTGAACTATCAAAAGGTGGTGCCCTCAACCGACCCTAACATCACCATGGGCATGGCGCTCGCAGTATTTGTCTTGATGCTGTACTACTCGATCAAAATTAAGGGTTCTGGGTTCGTTGCAGAACTCACTATGCACCCCTTCAACCACTGGGCGTTTATTCCAATCAACCTGTTTATGGAAACCGTTGGGTTGTTGGCGAAGCCGTTTTCATTGGGTTTGCGGTTGTTCGGTAATATGTACGCTGGCGAAATGATTTTTATCTTGATTGCGATGATGTTCGCCGCTGGCGCGGGTACAGGTCTGGTGGCTGGCGGTCTCAACGCGCAGTTGTTTGGCGAATATACCAACGGGTGGTTCTGGCTGATTATCTTTACTCTGGTGGTCGGCGTTTGTTGGCTCAACCTCAAGGGCCGGGTGTCGACGATTAAAACTGTGTTGCTATGCATGATATTTATGGCGCTCGGCGGCGGCGTGTTTGCGCTCGGCGGCGGGTTAATGCAGTGGGGTTGGGCGGTGTTCCATATCTTGGTCATCACCTTACAGGCGTTTATTTTTATGGTGCTCACCGTCGTCTACCTCAGTATGGCGCACGAAGAACACTAATTATTTAACTTTTAACTACTAAAACTGGGAGTCAACGATGGAACTTGTAATTATTGCTGCGGCAATCATGCTCGGAATGGGCGCATTGGGAGCAGCTATTGGTATGGGTTTGCTTGGCGGTAAACTCATCGAAGGGACTGCGCGTCAGCCAGAACTTGGCCCGATGTTGCAGGGCAAAATGTTTCTCTTGGCCGGCTTGATCGATGCCGTGCCAATCATCGGTGTCGGTATTGCCATGTATCTGATTTTCGTTGTTGCTCCCGGCGTCGGCGCATAGCGGTCACCACCTTTTAATGCACCCTAATGACGAGGTAGAGGCGTGAATATTAATTTAACGCTGTTTGGACAGATGGTCACCTTTGCATTCTTTGTGTGGTTTTGCATGAAGTATGTCTGGCCGGTCATCATCGAAGCCATGGATGAGCGGCAGCAAAAAATTGCCGACGGTTTGGATGCTGCTGAGCGAGCTATGCGCGATTTAGAAAACGCGCAGAGTCAAGCGTCTGATCAAATGCAGGTCGCCAAGCAAGAGGCCGCTGGAATTATCGATCAGGCCAATAAACGCGCTGGTCAGATCGTTGAAGAAGCCAAGCAACAGGCGATTGCCGAGGGCGACCGTCTGAAAGTGGCGGCTGCAGCGGAGATTGACCAAGAGCTCAACCGGGCTCGGGAGGAGCTGCGTGGTGCAGTTGCTGGTTTAGCGCTGGCAGGCGCTGAGCGGGTCCTCGAGGCGTCGGTCGACGATGCTGCAAATCGTGCGCTGGTCGAACAGCTCGCGGCCCAGTTGTAGGCGGGGTCGGTTATGGCAGAGCTGAGCACACTGGCGCGGCCCTACGCGCGCGCAGCATTCGAACACGCCGTCGCGGCAGATCACTTGCAGGAGTGGTCGGATAGCTTGCGCACCGCCGCTACGGTGGTGGTGCAACCGCCGGTCGTTGGATTGCTGAGTTCGCCCAGTACCACCGGCGCCGAACAATCCGCAGCGGTGGTTGATCTATGCGGCGACACGCTGGGGGCGGAACTACAGAACTTTGTGGTCATCCTCTCAGAAAATAGACGCATACAACTACTTCCGCAAATTGCCCAGCAGTTTGAAAGTATGAAGGCCAATCACGAAAAGGCCATCGACGTGGAGGTAGTCTCAGCACAAGAGCTGGACGCCGAACAACAGCGCCAACTCAGTGAAGCGCTCAGCAAAAAACTCGAGCGCAACATTAATATGCAGGTTCGTTTGGATAAGAGCCTGATCGGGGGTGCGGTAATACGCGCCGGGGACACGGTTATTGACGGGTCCATTCGCGGTCGTTTGACCAAACTTGCAGAATCATTAAATTCGTAAAGGATTGAGGTCCAAGCATGCAGCAACTGAATCCATCAGAAATCAGTGAAATCATCAAAAGTCGTATCGACAACTTGGATGTTTCATCGGAAGCCCAAAATGAGGGCACAATCGTTTCCGTATCGGACGGCATTATTCGTATCCACGGTCTAGCCGACGTGATGTATGGCGAAATGATCGAGTTCGATGGCGGTATCTTTGGAATGGCGCTCAATCTTGAGCGCGATTCGGTCGGTGCGGTGGTGTTGGGTGATTACCAGACCCTAGCCGAGGGCCAAAAGGCTCGCTGTACCGGGCGCGTACTCGAAGTGCCGGTTGGCCCAGAACTCGAGGGGCGTGTCGTTGATGCCTTGGGTAACCCAATCGATGGCAAGGGCCCGATCAATGCGGCGCTTACCGACGCGCTGGAAAAGGTTGCTCCGGGTGTTATTGAGCGGCAATCGGTTGATCAACCGGTACAGATTGGCCTCAAGGCGATCGATGCCATGGTGCCGATTGGTCGCGGTCAACGTGAATTGATTATTGGCGATCGGCAAATTGGTAAGACCGCGATTGCGGTTGATGCGATCATCAACCAGAAGGGCTCTGGCATCAAGTGCATCTATGTTGCGATCGGCCAAAAAGCCGCCTCGGTCGCTGCAGTGGTGCGCAAGTTAGAAGAACACGGCGCGATGGAGCACACGGTGGTCGTTGCGGCGACCGCATCCGATCCCGCTGCAATGCAGTATCTGGCACCGTTTGCTGGTTGTACCATGGGCGAGTACTACCGCGATCGTGGTCAAGACGCGCTGATTATTTACGATGATCTGACCAAGCAGGCCTGGGCTTACCGGCAAATTTCGTTGTTGCTGAAACGGCCGCCGGGACGCGAGGCCTACCCTGGCGATGTATTTTATCTCCACTCGCGATTGCTCGAACGCGCTGCGCGAGTTAACGCAGATTATGTCGAAAAGTTCACCGGCGGCGAAGTTAAAGGTCAAACGGGTTCACTCACGGCACTGCCAGTTATTGAAACCCAGGCAGGTGATGTATCAGCCTTTGTGCCAACCAACGTTATTTCGATTACCGATGGGCAGATCTTCCTCGAGGCAGATATGTTCAATGCCGGGATCAGGCCTGCGATGAATGCTGGTATCTCGGTATCTCGTGTGGGCGGCGCAGCGCAGACCAAAATCATCAAGAAACTGTCTGGTGGAATTCGAACAGCGCTGGCGCAGTATCGCGAGTTGGCGGCATTTTCCCAGTTTGCGTCGGATCTCGATGAGGCCACCAAGGCTCAGTTGGATCACGGTGAACGGGTGACTGAACTGATGAAGCAGAAGCAGTATTCACCGCAGTCGATCGCCGAGATGGGCGTGATGGTATTTGCTGCCGACCAAGGGTATTTAGAGCCGATCGAGGTCAACAAAATTGGTGATTTTGAGGCAGCACTGCTGTCCTACATGAAAGCCGAGCATGCAGATTTAATGGATCAAATCAACCAGTCGGGCGCCTATAACGACGATATTGCAGCCGGTTTTAAAGCGGCCCTCGATAAATTTGTCGCTACCCAAACCTGGTAGCCCATCGCGGACACGGACATAGATCATGGCAGTCGGAAAAGAAGTTAAAACCAAAATTGCGAGTATTGGTAGTACCCAAAAGATTACCAGCGCAATGGAGATGGTGGCGGCTAGCAAGATGCGCCGGGCGCAAGAGCGCATGTCGCTGGGGAAACCCTACGCGCAGCGCATTCGTGATGTAGTGGGTCATGTTGCGAACTCGGTGTCCGAGTATCGCCACCCGTACTTGCAGCAACGCGATGTGGCGCGGGTCGGCTACATCTTGGTTTCCACCGATCGTGGACTTTGTGGCGGCTTGAACATCAACTTGTTTAAGGCGGCGATCAAGTCCATGCATGGCTGGTCTGAAGACAACGTCGAAGTCGATATCTGTGTGATCGGCAACAAGGCAGCGAGCTTTTTTGCCAGCGTCGGCGGCAATGTGGTTGCCAGCATTAAGGACGTCGGTGACGAACCGGCATCCGAAGATTTGATTGGCGGCGTCAAGGTGATGTTGGATGCCTATGACCAAGGGCGCATCGATAAGTTGTACTTGGTGAGCAACGAGTTCGTCAATACCATGACTCAGACACCGACTGTGCAGCAACTATTGCCGCTAGCCCCGAGCGCCGACGACACCTTGAGTCATCATTGGGATTACATTTACGAGCCGGATGCGGTGGCCTTATTAGATGGTATGTTGGTTCGTTACATTGAATCGCAGGTTTATCAGGGCGTGGTTGAAAATAAGGCCTGCGAGCAGGCAGCGCGAATGTTGGCGATGAAAAACGCCACCGAGAACGCAGGTGAATTGATCGATGAGTTGCAACTTCTGTATAACAAGGCGCGCCAAGCGGCCATTACCCAAGAGTTGTCGGAAATAGTCAGTGGTGCGGCGGCCGTATAGCGCCCAATAAATTTTACAGTTTAGTGAAGAGGAACCGGACATGAGTAGCGGAAGAATCGTACAAATTATTGGCGCAGTAATCGATGTGGAGTTCCCGCGCGACCAAGTGCCCAGTGTGTATGACGCCCTAGTGGTGGACGATAAAGGTTTGACCCTTGAAGTGCAGCAGCAATTGGGTGACGGCGTGGTTCGAACCATTGCCATGGGTTCCTCCGAGGGCATCAGCCGAGGCCTCGCAGTGAAAAATACTCAGGCGCCTATCTCGGTGCCGGTCGGCATCGAGACGTTGGGCCGGATCATGGACGTGCTCGGCAACCCGATCGACGAAAAGGGACCGATTGGTGCGAGTGAAAGTATGTCGATTCACCGCAAGCCACCGGCCTATGACGAACTGGCTGCTTCTGACGAACTGTTGGAGACAGGCATTAAGGTGATCGACTTGGTGTGTCCATTTGCCAAGGGCGGCAAGGTCGGATTATTTGGTGGTGCCGGTGTTGGCAAGACCGTCAACATGATGGAGCTGATTAACAACATTGCGACTGAGCACTCTGGCTTATCGGTATTTGCCGGTGTTGGAGAGCGAACTCGAGAGGGTAATGACTTCTACTATGAAATGCAGGAGTCGGGCGTGGTTAACATAGAAACCCCGAGCGAGTCTAAAGTTGCCATGGTCTACGGGCAGATGAACGAGCCGCCAGGAAACCGGCTACGCGTTGCGCTCACGGGCTTGACGATGGCTGAGAAATTCCGTGATGAAGGCAAGGATGTACTGCTGTTCGTCGACAATATTTATCGCTACACCCTAGCCGGTACCGAAGTGTCGGCGCTGCTTGGGCGTATGCCTTCCGCAGTGGGCTATCAGCCGACGTTGGCTGAGGAGATGGGTGTTCTTCAAGAGCGCATTACCTCTACCAAGGTCGGATCGATTACCTCGGTGCAGGCGGTCTATGTTCCCGCGGACGATCTAACCGATCCGTCGCCGGCGACCACCTTTGCGCACCTTGACTCGACCGTGGTACTGAGCAGAGATATCGCGTCCAAAGGTATTTATCCGGCGGTTGATCCACTCGACTCGACCTCTCGACAACTCGATCCGCTGATTATTGGTCAGGCGCATTACGACGTAGCACGTGGGGTACAGACGGTTCTCCAGCGCTATAAAGAACTCAAGGATATTATTGCTATCTTGGGTATGGACGAGCTGTCTGAAGAGGACAAGCTGGCGGTGGCTCGAGCGCGTAAGATCGAACGCTTTTTGTCGCAACCTTTCCACGTTGCGGAAATATTTACTGGAGCACCCGGTAAATATGTTTCTCTTAAAGACACCATCGCCGGCTTTCAGGGCATTTTAGACGGCGAGTACGATCATCTACCCGAGCAGGCATTTTATATGGTCGGCTCGATTGATGAAGTCATTGAGAAGGGTAAAAACCTTTAAATTGAAGCTCATAGAGGCGCAGTTGAATGACCACATCCGTACATTGTGACATTGTTAGTGCAGACGAATCGCTGTTTTCTGGTTCTGTCGGCATGGTGGTAGCGACGGGGTCTCTCGGTGAGATGGGGATTACTCCAGGGCATACGGCGTTGTTGAGTGATCTCAACCCGGGGCCGGTGCGCCTGATCAGGGATAGCGGTGAGGAGGAAATATATTACCTCTCCGGCGGTTATATAGAGGTACAACCCAACAGTATCTCAATCTTGGCAGATTCTGCGGTACGCGCCGCAGATATCGACGAGGCGGCAGCGGCAGAGGCGGTCAAATCTGCCGAGCAGGCGATTGCCAATTTATCCGGTGAAATTGACTACTCTAAGGCCGCGACCATGCTCGCCGAGGCGTCGGCGCAGTTGCGCACCGTGCAAACGCTGCGTAAAAAACTGGGTAGTTGATTACCGGTGCGAGAAAAGGGTGGCTATGCCGCCCTTTTTTATGCGCCAATATTTTTCAACCTAGACGACCCTGCCGTAGAGCTTGTGTCGCAGTCGATAAGGCAGTACCTTTAAACGCTAGTATCAGGGTTATTGCGCGATCATCTATGGAGTTTTAGAGACCTGCTTATGAAGCATACCGATGTTGTTATTCTCGCCGCCGGCAAGGGTTCGCGAATGCAATCCGACCTGCCTAAAGTGTTGCATCCGCTCGGTGGGCGGCCCATGTTGGAACACGTATTGGTCGCCGCTGGAACGGTGCCGGATGGCCGCAGTATTGTCGTCACCGGCCACGGCGCAACCCAGGTTGAGCAGTCTTTCGCCGATGGTGAGCACCTATTTGCCCGTCAGGGCGAGCAGCTGGGCACCGCGCATGCCGTACAGATGGCGTTACCGCACTTGCGCTCCGGAGCGGTTGCGCTAATTCTATACGCCGATGTGCCGTTGATTAACGCCACCACCATTGCCCGCATGCTCGACGCGGTGGCTCCGCAACAGATCGCGCTGCTGACTTTACAGACGGATAACGCCAGTGGTTACGGGCGCATTGTGCGCGGCGTTGAGGGCGCGATCGAATCGATCGTCGAGCATCGCGATGCCACTGCAGAGCAGCTTAATATCAACGAGATCAATACCGGTGTTATGGCGCTTGGGGCCGATCAATTAAAGGCGTGGCTACCACAAATTAATAATAACAATGCCCAGGGCGAATACTATCTAACCGATCTAATCGCCATAGCGCGAGCCCATGACTGCCGCGTTGAAAGCATTCAACCGACCTCTGCCAACGAGGTTCAAGGGGTCAATAACCGGGTACAATTGGCCGAGCTAGAGCGCGCTTATCAAGGTCAGTTGGCACGCACGTTGATGCTCGCCGGCACCACACTTGCGGACCCCGCGCGCTTTGACCAGCGCGGTGAACTGGTCGCCGGAGTGGACAATTATATCGATATTAACTGTGTGTTTAGCGGCAGTGTGACGATCGGTTCCGGCGTTACCATTGGCGCAAACTGTACAATAAGCGATAGCACGATCGCCGATGGCGTGGAAATTAAAGCCAATTCAATCATCGAGTCGGCGGTGCTGGGCGAGTGCTGTAGCGTTGGCCCATTCGCACGACTTAGACCGGGAACGGTGCTGGGTAAACATGCCAAGGTGGGTAATTTCGTCGAAACCAAAAAGGCCCACCTCGGCGAAGGTAGCAAGATCAACCATCTGAGTTATATTGGCGATGCCGAGCTAGGGGATCATGTAAACGTAGGCGCCGGCACCATTACTTGCAATTATGATGGCGTCAATAAACACCTAACGCAAATCGGCAACGAGGCTTTTATCGGTTCTAACAGCACCTTGATTGCGCCGGTCGAAATTGGCGATGGTGGTTTTGTCGCCGCTGGGACCACCCTGACCAAAAATGTCAACGATGCCGAGCTTGCAGTGGGCCGTGCCAAGCAGCGCAATATTGCCGGCTGGCAAAGGCCGATAAAAAAGGAAGATTAAAGTATGTGTGGAATCGTCGGTGTCGCCGCTGAAAGGAACGTCTATAAAATCTTGATAGAAGGACTGCGCCGCCTCGAGTACCGTGGCTACGACTCGGCAGGTATTTCGATGATCGACCGTGACAACCACTTAGAGACCCGAAAAGCCAAGGGTAAGGTGGCAAATTTAGAAGCGCTTGCGGCGCTAGAGCCCGTCGCCGGTCATACCGGCATCGCGCACACCCGCTGGGCCACCCACGGCGAGCCGAGTACCGCAAATTCACACCCGCACACCTCGGGCGGTGTGGCTATCGTGCACAACGGTATTATCGAGAACCACGATGCGCTGCGCGCTGAATTGCGCGACCAAAATTATCATTTCAGCTCCGCAACCGACAGCGAAGTGATCGCTCACTTAATCCACAGCTGCCTTAAAAAAGAACCCAATCTGCGTGCTGCAGTCGCCGTGGCGCTCACCCGTTTGGATGGCGCTTACGCGCTGGCTGTGGTGCATACAGATCGCCCCGGTACCCTGATTGGCGCTAGAAGTGGCAGCCCGCTGGTGATTGGTGTTGGCATCGACGAACACTTTATCGCCTCAGACCAGATGGCGTTGCGTCAGGTAACCGACCGATTTATCTTTTTGCAAGAGGGCGATTTGGTCGAGTTGAGCGCCGACGGTTATTCCATATACAACCCCAGCAATCAGTTGGTAGACCGCCCGTTACAGCAGTTGCAAGAGACCGATCAGATTGCCGACAAGGGTCGCTATCGGCACTTTATGCAAAAGGAAATATTTGAACAACCGCGCGTGCTTGGCGACACCTTTGCGGGACGCATTGCCGACGATCACATTCGCGAAGCCATTTTTGGCCACCGCGCAGAGACCTTGTTCGCGTCGACTAAGGCGCTGCACATTGTCGCTTGTGGTACCAGTTATCACTCGGGGCTAGTGGCTAAATATTGGCTTGAGGAACTTGCCGGCATACCCTGTCAGGTCGAGGTGGCCAGTGAGTACCGTTACCGTGCGGTGGCGGTACCAGCGGGCACTCTGTTCGTTTCGATCTCGCAGTCGGGCGAGACCGCCGATACCCTTGCGGCGCTGCGCAAGGCCAAAGAGAGCGGTTACTTGGGGTTTTTGGCGATTTGTAACGTCGCCAATAGCTCGCTGGTTCGCGAGTCCGACATTTCGCTGATGACCATGGCCGGCCCAGAAATCGGCGTTGCCTCGACCAAGGCGTTTACTACCCAATTGGTAGCTTTACAGTTGTTGGCGTTAGCGTTGGCCAAGCACTGCGGTCTAACCGCGGCGGTCGAGGCCGAGTGGGTACAAAATCTCCACAGACTCCACGACCTCTGTCATCAGGTGCTGGCGCTCAACAGCGCGATTGAAGAGGTGTCTGAATCGTTTGCGAACAAGCATCACGCACTGTTTTTAGGTCGTGGTGAGCAGTATCCGATCGCGCTGGAGGGCGCACTGAAACTCAAAGAAATATCTTATATTCATGCCGAGGCTTACCCCTCGGGTGAATTGAAGCACGGGCCCTTGGCTCTGGTCGATGAGGACATGCCGGTGGTCACCGTTGCGCCGAACAATGAGTTACTGGAAAAATTAAAATCCAATCTCCACGAGGTGCGCGCTCGCGGTGGGCAGTTGTTCGTATTTGCCGACTGCGACGCCGGGTTTACCAGCGAGCCGGGTATTACGGTGATCGATATGCCGTCGGTGCCGAAGAGTCTCGAGGCGATTATCTACACTTTGCCGTTGCAGTTATTGTCCTACCATGTCGCCCTGCTAAAGGGCACCGATGTCGATCAACCGAGAAATCTTGCGAAATCGGTTACGGTCGAGTAATCGAAGGGGGTGTAGTTTTAGAGTTCACATTAGAGACTCAATCGAACAACCTCACCTATCACCAACCCTATTCCAAGAGACAACAAATAATCTTTAACTTTATTGAATGTCTTCATGAAGTTAAGGGTTGCGATTTCTATTTATTCTGAGATTATGGGACGCTAAATTAAACTCATTTTGTAGGGAGAGATTATGATAAAAAAAGAATCCTTTTTTTTAGTATTTGTTGCTATTGGTGTATTTTCTGCTTCTTTGGGATATGGGTTTTTACCAAGCCTAACAATGCCTTTTTTGTATGACATAGAAGCAACCAATACAAATTTATTAAATATTTTAAGAGCAATATCGGGTTTATATATAGCCTTAGTAACTTTTTGGATAATAGGTGCATATAACTCTAATCTTCAATTACCCGCTCTATGGAGTTTAACAATCTTCATGACTGGGATAGCTTTAGGAAGAGTTGCAAGCATCTTAATTGATGGTTTACCTAGTCCAATCTTTATTTTTTATCTATTTATAGAAATTATTTTCGGCTTAATAGGTTACGTACTTTTGAAGAGGAAATTATGAAGTTTCGATTAAGCGTGATCGCATTATGCCCTTTAATGATTACAGCCCAACAGAGAACATTAGTTTTAGAAAAGTAACTAATCCGCTAAAAAAAAGAGTGGTAAAGTCATTGGAACTACTGGAAAATCCCCCAATAACACTTATAAACAACTCCGTAACGGTCGAGTAGTTTTAATCCACGCTAAAACAAAGTCAGTTTTTTTTGAACTGTAAATTAGACTTCTATGTCTATGAAAAAAAAGATTTACACCAATGAATAAAATTTGTCATATATTTTTTTGTCTTGTCTTCTTAATGGGATGTGGTGGCGGAGGCAGTAGCAGTGAACTATCTGAAGAAATAAATACTGCACCCAAATTAATTGGTTTAATCGATTTTGCAATTGATGAAAACACTTCTGAGATCACCATCGTTCAAGCAACAGATACCGAGGGAGATACTATAACCTATTCAATTAGCGGTTCTGATTCAGCACTAATGACAATAGGTAGCACTTCCGGGCAACTGTCTTTTATTACCCCTCCAGATTATGAAAACCCTGAGGATAGTGATCTAGACAACATTTACCAAGTGAGCGTAAATGCATCAGATGGAAAATTATCCACGTCTGTCGAAATAATAATTTCTATCAATGGCGTTCTTGAGGGCATGGGCGGATCAAATATGTTGCTTATGGGCAACAGTTTCTTCAGACCTTATGCACAAAAACTTGGTGAGTTAGCGCTTGATGCAGAGTTTTTAGAGCACAGAGATACTGGAGTTTTTAGAGGTGGCGTTAACGGCACCCCAATTGGGTTGTGGAATAACGAGGATACCAATACTGAGATTAAACAAATTATCGATGATGGTAACATTGATATGCTTGGTATGACTGGTTACTACAACGAAACTAAACCTATATCAGGTTTCTCAGAATGGATAGATTACGCCTTACAAAAAAACCCCAATATAAAAGTATTTATATCTATTCCACCAATCGATTTCCCCGCAGACTGGCAACAAACAGCAGAAGACGCAGGCCTTAATAATATTAGAGAGTTGTATGATTTTTTTGTGAATGATCACACTCATAAAACAGTCATAGATCCATTGCGTGAAATGTATCCCTCAACAGAGATTTTTTCTATCCCGACGGGTTGGGCAGCATTTGATCTGGTGGATCAGTATGACGATGGTGCGTTATTGGATGAGATTTCTTTATTCGGTTCTTTTGATAACTCAATATTTACAGATGACAAAGGACATCAGGGTAAAGTTGTTATCTCTACAGGAGCGCTTATGTGGTTACATGGAATATATGGAGTTAATCTAAGAACTAATGAATTTAATACCGGTTTTAGCACTGACTTGCACACCATTGCAGAAAATATAATAGATCTTCATGACCCTGATTATAAGCAAGAATAATTTACGATGGGGTAACAACACTCGGTTACGGGTGAGTAATATAAAAAAGTGGCTTACAAAGCGGAAATTATGGCGGGATTAGCGGTCATGGGGTTTGTTTTTAGGATAGTTGGAATGATTGCGATTGCCCATTTGGAATAAGTAACAAGAGCCTTAAAATAAAAGGGAATTCTCAACGAGAATTACAGGGAATAGTGAATTGTAGGCGTGTAAACAATGCATAACAAAATACCACCAGTGATTGTTACTGCGCTCTGCGGATTGACGATCTACCTCTCTAGATTTTTTTTTCCAACCTACCATCACACCGCCGTTGATGTCGTAGGTGCGGTGTTATTTCTACTTGGCACCGCCACCATGGGCGCGGCCATTTTATCGTTTAAAAAGCATCAAACTACGGTTAATCCGCTACACCCAGAAAAAGCCGCATCGCTGGTCATCTCAGGTATGTTCAAATATTCGCGAAATCCAATGTATTTAGGGATGCTGTTGATGTTGCTCTCGGCGACCTTAAAGTTCAACCTGGTTGGGGGCGTTTTTGTCGTGTGGATGTTCGTTATCTTTATCACAAAATTTCAAATTCTCCCCGAAGAGGTAGCACTGGAAACACATTTTGGTCGAGCGTTTGTTGACTACAAGACAACCACTCGACGTTGGGTTTAAGCTGGCAGATTGGACAAGCCCGTGTCCTTTGGCTGTTTAACCATGCAGGAACCTCTGTTGATTGCCGCACAGGTTTGCGCGACGATAGCGGCACAGACCCTGCCGGCGATCATTAATGGCATTAGTTAATCTGGTTCGGCTGCGCGCCCCAGGTTTAGGCGCTTTAACCGTTATATACAAATCGCAGTGACAGGAGTCATATGAAAACCATTGGTCTATTAGGCGGTATGAGTTGGCAGAGCTCGCTGGAGTATTACCGTGCGATAAACGCGGCGACCCACGCGGCGCTGGGCGGCTTGCACTCAGCCAAAATCGTCATGTATAGCGTCGATTTCGAGCAAATTGCGGTGCTTCAGCAGCAAGGTGATTGGCAAGCAACGACAAAGATACTCATCGAAGCGGCGCAAAATGTGCAATCGGCAGGCGCCGAATTATTACTTATTTGTACCAATACCATGCACAAGGTCGCGCCACAAATCGAGGCCGCGATTGATATCCCCTTACTGCATATAGCGGACACAACTGCCGCGGCTGCTATAACCGATAACGCCGACACCGTAGGATTACTGGGTACCGCTTTTACTATGCAGCAAGACTTTTATACAGCTAGGCTCCGCGAAAAACAAGGTTTAAAAGTGCTAGTTCCCGATCGACAAGACCGGCAAATCATTCACGACGTGATCTACCAAGAGCTCTGTTTGGGCATCATTAGTCACCGATCAAAAACTCATTATTTAAGGATTATTGATTCGTTGGCTCGGCAAGGCGCCGTGGCGGTGATTCTCGGGTGTACCGAAATTGGCTTGCTGGTCAATCAATCGGATACCGCGGTTCGACTCTTGGATACCACGCAGATTCACGCACAAAAAGCCGTTGATTGGGCGCTGAACGGCGCTTAATTTGGAATCTAAAAATCTGTGATTAATAATAAAAGGCGTAAACTTTACCGGCGATAATTGTTTGCTCGAGGTGTAGCGGGCGCTTGATCGTTAGATCGAAAATTTCTGTAAGCAGTCAGGTAAATATCTGCTCGTGTCGATTATAGGGGGCTGGCCGTTATGAAAAGCGACGACAATTATGACTATCTTGTTGTCGGTGGGGGTCTTGTTGGGATCTCCACGGCCTGGCAATTAAAGCGCCGCTGTCCGACCGCCCGAGTGTTATTGCTCGACAAAGAAACCGGGGTGGCGGGCCACCAAAGTGGTCATAATAGCGGTGTTGTGCACGCTGGGATTTACTACCCTCCGGGCAGTTTAAAAGCGCAGTTTTGCCAGCGAGGTGCGGCCGCGACGATAGATTTTTGCCGACAACAAAAGATCGCGTACCAGCGCTGCGGTAAATTATTGGTTGCCACAACTGATGTTGAAGTGGAGCGCATGCAATCGTTGTATCAGCGCGCCCTCGGCCACGACGTCCCGGTCGAATTGCTCGGTTCTTCGCAGTTGCGACGGCAAGCGCCAAACGTTGCGGGTTTGGGTGCCATTTGGGTGCCCTCGACGGCGATCGTTGACTATCGCCAAGTGGCAGCGGCAATGCTGCAGAGCTTTCGGCAACTGGGCGGCGAAGTGGCGCTCGGCACCACGGTAATCGATGCGCTTGAATCCGACCGAGAGATCACGCTGATTACGCGCTCCGAGGGTCGGCGGGGTACATTGCGCGGCAATTTTATGATCGCTTGTTGCGGCCTTATGGCAGACCGTATGGTCGCATTGTTGGGGATTCAAACGGATTTTAAAATCGTGCCATTTCGCGGCGAATACTATCGATTGCCCGCTAAGTACAACGACATAGTGGCGCACCTGATCTACCCGATCCCCGATCCAAAGCTGCCTTTTTTGGGTATTCATCTGACGCGGATGATCGATGGCTCGGTCACCGTGGGCCCGAATGCGACGCTGGGGTGGAAGCGTGAGGGCTATGGGAAATTCAATATCGACGCGCGAGACATCAAGGAAATGCTCGAATTTCCGGGATTTTGGCGGGCCATGGGTAGGCATTTAGGCGCCGGTTTGGCCGAGACCAAAAATTCTTGGTGGCGGCCCGGTTATCTTCAGCAGGTGCGCAAATATTGCCCGCAGATCAAGCTTGCAGATTTACTGCCCCACCCGGCTGGGGTGCGCGCTCAGGCGGTGATGCGCGATGGCACCCTGGCCGACGATTTTTTGTTCGCTCGAAGTTCGAGGAGTTTGCACGTGTGCAACGCGCCGTCGCCAGCCGCGACTGCGGCAATCCCTATTGGTGAGTATATAGGCGATCAGGTGTTAGCGCCGTGATGACCCCGTGGCCATTGCGCTGGTTGAACCCCTGCGGCGCGAGTAGTGTGCGCCTGATCGCCAAGCGCACTATACTTGCCTGCAGAGCGTATCCATCGACGCGTTGGGAAGAGGGTGTCTATGTTAAAGCGATTGGTGTGGTTTGGGCAGCGCTTGGTTTGGTTCGGGCTC
>Ga0115008_10000609_pt1 | contig 27363 bp, 20 predicted proteins | sample FraStrMetagenome_FD_87164 | JGI IMG/M metagenome (GOLD analysis project Ga0115008, IMG submission 87164) | Marine eukaryotic phytoplankton communities from Arctic Ocean - Fram Strait ARC3M Metagenome | ecosystem: Environmental > Aquatic > Marine > Oceanic | place: Fram Strait | collected... | reverse complement strand
TGGTCCATAAGAAGCCCCATACGGAGAAGTTCCGTAAGCTTTAATTTTTAAATTAGAGTAAGTTTCTGTTTGATATTCGGAATTAGCTGTTCCATAAGTCCCAGATTTCACCATTAATCTTTGTCCATCTAAAGCGAAACGATCTTTTGTGTCAAAATCAACACCATCAATAATATTATCATGATGTTTTGTAGAAGGAACTCTAGAGATTGATGATACACCCGAAATATCCCAGCCCCAACCTGCTAAACCATTAGAAGCTTGACTATTAAAAGATATAGCTATTCCTGGAGAAACATCTTTTATTCCTGGGGGTAATGAAATAGGCACAGAGTAGGATGCTCCTCCGCTTAATGAAACAGAAAAGTCTCCAGAGGTTGTCCCCGAAGTGCCTGAAGAAGTCGTACCTCCTCCAGGAGGGTTAATAATATCAAAACACTCTCCTGTTAATTGATTACATAAACCTGTACAATCCGCACAGAGATCAATCGGGTCTATTGGATCTATTGGGTCAAGACATTCTCCTGTAATAGGATTATAAAGTCCATCACAAGGTGGGCTTATTTCTACACATTCGCCTGTTGCTGGATCAATTAAACAAGGTTCAATTGGACCAATTGGAGGTCTAGAAGCAGTTTGAAGTGCTCCTTTAGACAATTTAGCATTAGGGTTCTTTTTCGAAGTTATTTTCTCGAAATCCATTTTTACTTTATTTGATGGATCTTCAAGAAGATTATTAGGTGTTTGAGCAAACCCAACAAACCCTATAAAAAATAATACGAAGCCTATATAGTAATTTTTTAATTTCATGTGTTGCGATATTTATTTTTTAATGATTTGTTCGGTGGTTGTAGTTCCATTCGTAAAGTGTAGATGTAAAAAATAAACTCCCGAGGGGTCATTGCTTAGGTCTAAATTCATTTGGTTGGTAGGGTCGTTGATCTCAATTCTACGAATTAGAGAGCCATTAGTGTTGTATATACTAATCGAATTTGTTAAATTATAATCTTTACCTGAAAGCTGAATGGTTACTTTGTTATCAGTTGGATTAGGATAAATACTATAATTTACATCTAAACCCTCTTTTTCTTCTTCAACTTCTTCTTCTGGTAAGGGAACACCTGTTTGTTCTGCCACAAGAACGCCTTGTTCTTCTCCCACTGTAACGCCTTTTTCATCAATTCTTCTGCTGGAAGTAGCTGATGGAGAGCAGAAGCCCTCTTCTTCACAATAGAAACGTTGTGTTTGGTTTCCTGCAACATCATAACTGAAGATTAATTTTGATTCTGGATTTATGCTCAACAACTGATCTAAAGACCATTGCTGTCCATTAACTTCTTCTATTCGTGGTGCGTATGCATACTGTCTATCAGACAAGGTTGTATTTGCCCAAAGTATTGCTTGATTTCTAAGAACTGTAGCAAACGATTTAAACTTATGATCACGCATATTTAAAACAGCTTCACCTGTTGTACCATCATATATCTTACCCAAATCAACAGTTGAATTATCATTACGGCTGTGTACATAGCCTACCAGCAAATACCACCTATTAAGTTTGGGCAAATCCCCGTACCAAAAAGGTTGCCATGTAAGGGCTCCTCCATTTAAATAGATTGTTTGATGGCTGCCAGAAGTATAAGAATAAGGCTTAAAATGTGTTGTCCCATCATTTGACCCTGTCTTTTTTATCCACACAGACATACGGTACATTTTAGAAGGGTTAATGTTAATTACAGGAGAAGTAAAACCTCCACTACCATTTCCTCCACTATTAGGAGTTGCTTGCCAAATTACGACTTCATTTCCTATATGATTGTCATGGTAAACTCTTGAATTTTCTTCTGTTTCTCCATATTGAGAATATCCAGAAATAGACCCACTTCCTACTGTCCAATTAATTGGAGCTAATAAATTTGGATCAACTTCATTTAAACCTAATAAATCTGCAATAGGAGGCTCATTACCATCAACCATTTCCATTCTTGGAGCGAACATATATTGTCTGTCAGAAGTATTAGTACCTCCATATAAAAATGCTCTATGCTGTAATTTGGTCGCAGTATTTTTAAACTTATAATCAGCCATATTTACAACTTTAGTTCCAGTAGTAGGGTCATAAATACCTCCATAACTTAAATTAGAGTTATAATTACTTCCATGTATATATCCAACCAACAAATACCACTTATTAAGTTGTGGTAAATCTCCATACCAAAATTGAGGCCAAGCTTGAACTGTACCATTTAATTTTAACGTATGATGCTCTCCTCCAATATAACTCGTTAACTTAAAAAAAGTATGTCCGTTATTGGAGTTTGTTTTTTTTATCCACACTGATAAACGATAGGTTTCAGTATGATCAATATCTTTATAAGAAGATCCAAAACCTCCACTTTGAGTTCCTCCACTGTTTGGTGATGCTTTCCATAGAATGGATGAATTACTAAAAGGATCTGTGCCAAATTCTCGGCTATTTTCCGAAGTAACGCCATATTGACTATACCCAGAAACAGAACCACTTCCAACTGTCCAAGTAGAAGTGTCTAATAAGTTTTGAGCGCTCATAATTACACAAGACAAACAAAGTAATATGAGTAAATAAGTGGATGTTAATTTCATGATAATTTATTTTATAAGCCGTTTATTTTTATTATTTCTTTATTCTTTACTTCTATTGGTTCAGGTACACTTTCTTGCATCAGTTGTTCAAACAGGCTGTCCAGTTCATCTTGTCCAAACAATGCCAGTAATATGTTTTGATCATTTATGATATAGGGGTCTTTTCGTACCATCGCTTTTAAAGCGTCTAAGTTTTCGATTTTTGGGAGCTGTATTTCTTCAGTTTTTGCGGCGGCCTCTGTTTCATTCATCTCAGTGTTCAGAGCTGTAAGTTCGCCCTCCATATCGTTTAAAAATGAAGGTTGTAAGCTGTCCATTAAGATATCTTGTTGTTCCATTTCCCAAAAAAAAGAGCCTATGCTGATAAGCAATGGTGTACAGGGTATTAGGATGAGTGTTTTATTCATTATTTAAACTTTATAAGAGTTTGTTGTAAATAGAAGCTCTGCCTTAAGGAAGTAATAAGGGATTCTAATTTTTGTGAAATTTGGCTACAGAGCAGTCGCTAACTTAAAATGCATGTTGGCGTTTCAGATCTATAAAATAGTTTCTAGTAACTCTAAAATAAAAAAAGTAATAATAAATAAACCAATGAATAGGTTTAGGAGTTAGGTGGTTCATAGCCAAGTAGGTTTAAGGATACTCAAACCTATAACTAACACTTAAATTAAACAAACGACGGTCTTGATTATTAACGTTTTATTAACATTTATTGTTATATATAATAATAATGTAAAATACATTATAATTAAAGAAATGGTTATGGATCAAAATTAGCTCCAATTAGGGCTCATTACACCTAACTAAATTAAACTGTCTCGCTTAAATACAAATATTTAGATCTCCATAAACAGACAACCAATAAACAATAACCTTATATTTAAATTTTGAAGTGTTTTAAGGACTGATAAATCTTGGTAAATTTATTTTACCATCTCGTTTTATCTTGCACGGACTAAAAGTCCACGTTATGGATGATACCGATAAATAAAGGCGAATTATTAGCCTGTCATTTGAAAAAAAGAAAAACTATAAAACAGCTGCATCTTACTTACAAGCTAGGGTTTTGTTAGAGAGCTTTAGATAAGTTATTAGTTAAACCAACGCAAAACCGATTTAAAACGCTCCAGAATCGACGTCTTTAATAAATTGAAGCAAGCCTTCAAAGTAAATTTTTTGATCGTCAAATTGAGACAGGTGACTGCCATTAGGACACAATAAAAACCGACCGTTTTGAACTTCTTCAGATATAAATTTCATTTGCTCTGGATCCATCGTGTCATGAGTGGCTCCGATGCTTAGCGTTGGCACCGTAATTTTATGTAATTCTGCTTTTACATCCCAATACTTTAGAGTAGCATCGCCTTTAACCCCAAATTCACTAGGGCCTTGCATTGTTACATACACATCGTGATTAATATGCTTAAAACTTCTATTTAAGGGTTCTGGCCACGCCTCTACTGGCAATCGAATGATGTGTTCCGTATAGTAGTTGTTGACCACTAACTCCATGTAGCGTTCGTTCGTATAATCTTCTTTGGCTTCATACACCATGATTTCCTTTAATACCTCGGGATCGAGTTTTGGCGCTAGAACTTCATCGGAGTATTTTTGATAATCAGGAATGGAAGGCACCATATTGGAAATGATCAATCCTTTTAAGTGTTCTTGGTACTTGAGCGCATATTGCATCCCTAAAATACCTCCCCAGGATTGTCCGTATAAATAAAAATTATCGCTTGTCAGTCCTAATGCAATTCGTACCTGTTCCACTTCTTCAACAAAACGATCTAAATCCCATAAGGATAAGTCTTTGGGCTGATCACTGTAGTAAGACCCTAACTGATCGTAATAATAATACTCAATCCCCTCATTTGGAAAATAGCCGTCAAAACTTTCATAAATCTCATGGGTCATTCCTGGGCCTCCATGCAATAACAAAACTTTCATTGTTGGATTGTTTCCAACACGTTTGGTCCAGACCTTAAACTCCCCTTTAGGAGTGGAAATTGGAATCATTTTAATACCTCCAAGGTACTGATCGTCATTTTGTGAGCTGTCTAAGTAGTCTGGATTAGATACCCCAAAAGATGTTTTAATTTCTGTTTTACAGCTACTTAAAATAAGTACGACTAGAAAAGTATAGATTGAATTAATTTTCATGGATATAATTTTTAATAAATATACATTTTTATTGGGAGTTTTTCATAATCATTTCCACCACTTCAGGATTTAACAACGTACTAATATCTCCTAAATTTGAGGTATCCTTACTGGCAATTTTTCGTAAAATCCGACGCATAATTTTTCCTGAACGTGTTTTTGGCAGTCCGGTTGTAAACTGTATTTTATTGAGTTTGGCTATCGGACCAATTTGCTTACTAATAAGTTGATTTATTTCAAGCTTAAGAGCTTCGCTAGAGTCATCGGCATTTTTTAGGGTTACATATCCATACAAAGCACTGCCTTTAATTTCGTGAGGATACCCAACAATGGCCGATTCGGATACGGCGGGATGCTCGTTGATGGCATCTTCTATGGGAGCGGTTCCTAAATTATGTCCAGAGACAATAATCACGTCATCGACACGCCCTGTGATCCGGTAATGGCCATTTTCATCTCTAAGCGCGCCATCACCAGTAAAATACATATGATCATAGGCCGAAAAATACGTCTCTTTATAACGTTGGTGGTTTCCCCAAATAGTTCGTGCCATTGAAGGCCAAGGAAATTTAATACACAAACGACCTTCTACAGAATTGCCTTCAAGCTCTATTCCGTTTTCGTCCATAAGCGCTGGAACAACTCCTACAAATGGCAGGGTTGCAAAGGTCGGCTTGCCTTCAAAACTATTAGGGATTGGAGAAATCATAATGCCCCCAGTTTCGGTTTGCCACCAAGTGTCTACAATAGGACATTTGCGCTTTCCAATATGATCGTTATACCAATGCCATGCTTCTTCATTAATGGGTTCTCCCACAGTACCTATGATTTTTAAAGATGAAAGATCATAAGGTTCAACAACGCTCAACCCTTCCTTGGCCAAGGCTCTAATAGCCGTTGGAGCGGTATAAAACTGCGTCACTTTATGTTTTTCAACAATGGACCAAAACCGCCCATAATCTGGATAGCTAGGAACACCTTCAAACATCACGGTTGTCGCGCCATTTAATAACGGTCCATATACAATATAACTATGCCCTGTGATCCAGCCAATATCTGCTGTACACCAGTAAACATCATTTGCTTCATATTGAAACACATTTTTAAAACTATAACCTGCATACACCATATAGCCCGCAGTGGTATGGACCATGCCCTTTGGCTGGCCAGTAGACCCCGAAGTATACAAAATAAACAAAGGATCTTCAGCATCCATCACGGCGGCATCACAAATATTGGAGGCAGAGTCTAAGAGCGGTTGTAACCAAAAGTCGCGTTCCTGAACCATTGGAATTTCTGAGTGAAGTCGTTTGGCAACTAACACCGATTCAATGCCATTACAGTCCAAAAGAGCTTCGTCGGCAATAGATTTTAAATCAATTGTTTTTGCGCCTCTATAACCGCCATCACTAGTGATTAACATTTTGCAATCACAATCATTAATTCGAGACGCCAAAGCGGTCGCTGAAAATCCGGCAAATACCACCGAATGAATCGCTCCAATTCGAGCACATGCCAATACAGAAATAGCAAGTTCGGGAATCATAGGTAAGTAAATACAAACACGATCTCCTTTTTGAATCCCTTTAGACTTTAGGGCATTGGCAAACTTATTAACGCGTTTGTGTAGTTCATTGTAAGAAATTGCTTCCGAAGCCTCATTGGGGTCATTTGGCTCAAATAAAATAGCTGTTTTTTCGCCAAGAGCATCTAAGTGTCGATCTATACAGTTCTCAGTAATATTGAGCTGTGCGTCTTCAAACCAACTCACTTTAGGGGTTGAAAAATCCCAGTCTAAAACACGAGACCAGGGCCGTATCCAGGAAAAATTATTTTTTGCAATTGCGGCCCAAAATGCTTCAGGGTTTTCAATAGACGAGTTATAATTTTGAGTATATGAATGCTTATCTTTAATATGGTATGTGCCCATTGGTAATAACTTTTTTTTGAATTTAATAAAAATAAAATTGGACTGTTTATTATAAATATACAACTTAGTGATTAATATGTCCTAACTTTGTCGACAAACGACCAATTTTGCAAATTAAACGGCTTTATTTTATTGATGCCATTCGGGCTTTCGCTATTTTAATGATGCTTCAGGGCCATTTCATAGACACGCTTCTAGCGATTGAATATAGAGAGCCTAACAGCATTGTTTATAGCACATGGCTGTATTTTAGAGGGATTACAGCGCCTGTGTTTTTTACAATTTCCGGATTGATTTTCACTTATTTACTAATCAAAGCCAAAGAAAAAGGAACACTCCCTTTGAGAATCCGAAAAGGATTGGTGCGTGGGTTAATGTTAGTTGGGATTGGGTATGCGTTACGTATTCCAATCTTTAGATGGCTAAAAGGGTCATTTGGAACTTATTTTTTAGTCATTGATGTATTGCAGTGTATTGGACTTTCTTTACTACTCATTGTTGGTGTCTATTTATTGACGCGAAAGAAAACTTTGATGTTTTCGGTTGTTATGTTTTGTTTGGGAACCCTAATATTTTTATGCGAACCCCTTTACAGAAGCTATGCTGCAGAAGGCATCCCATTGTTTTTTGCTAATTATGTAACCAAAGTAAATGGATCGGTATTTACCATTTTTCCATGGTTTGGATATATGGCCTTTGGGGCTTTTATTGCCACTTTATTTTATGGATACTTGGTAAGACCTAAGTTTAAAATTGCAATTGTTACAGGTTTTTTTATTGCGGGAGCTTTCCTAATTTTCCTTTCAACCAATCTACTACACTGGCTTTCTACTGTTTTTGACTGTAACTTGTTTTTAGAAGCAGCCAATTTCAACTATTTATTTATTCGATTAGGTAATGTATTAATCATATTTGGACTGTTTTATGCACTAGAAACTAACTTAAAACACCCTGTTATATTGAAAATTGGTCAAAAAACCTTATCTATTTATATTATTCACTTCATATTGCTTTACGGAAGCTTTACTGGGATGGGACTCAATAGAATTCTAGGTAAAAACTTAAACCCCTTAGAAGCCGTTTTAGGGGCTATCTGTTTTCTTCTAATTGTAAGTCTTATTTCTATCTACATCATTAAAGCAAATACAAATATCTATAAATATATTACAGATAAATTGCGCTTCCTAAAAACCCTTATAAAGTCTTCAAATAATTAAGCACATTTGTTTCTATTCTTGATTGGATATTAGTAACCTCTGCTTTTTCAAAGGGCTCTGCAGTAATGTTTTCATACAATTCTATATACCGATCGCTTACGGATTTGATGTATTCGTCACTCATATGAGGGATTGATTGACCTTCTAGTCCTTGGAAGTCGTTACTAATTAGCCATTGCCGAACAAATTCTTTAGAAAGTTGCTTTTGTGGGGCATTGGTTGCTTGGCGTGCTTCATAGCCATCCGCATAGAAATAACGAGAGGAATCAGGGGTGTGGATTTCATCAATTAAAACAATTTCTCCCTGTTTAGTTTTTCCAAATTCATACTTAGTGTCCACTAAAATCAGACCTCTAGAAGCCGCAATTTCAGAACCTCTTTGGAATAGTTTTCGTGTATAATCCTCTAAAACTAAATAATCCGCTTCAGAAACAATACCACGTTTTATAATCTCTTCTCTAGAAATATCTTCGTCATGATCCCCCATTTCAGCTTTGGTTGCTGGCGTGATCATCGGATTCGGAAACGCATCATTTTCTTTCATGCCTTCTGGCATAGGCATTCCGCAAAGCATTCGTTTACCCATTTTATATTCTCGTGCTGCGTGGCCCGACATATACCCTCTTATAACCATTTCTACTTTAAAAGGTTCACATGAGTGCCCAACAGCAACATTCGGGTCAGGGATGGCGAGTAACCAATTAGGGACAAGATCGGCTGTTGCCTCCATCATTTTTGTTGCTATTTGGTTTAGAATCTGACCCTTATAAGGAATGCCTTTAGGCATTACAACATCAAAAGCAGATAAACGATCTGTAGCCACCATGATCAAGAGATCATCCTTCAGTGTATAAACTTCTCTAACCTTCCCTTTATAAAGAGTTTTTTGATTTGGGAATTCAAAATTTGTATCTGTAATTGTATGACTCATGCTATAAGTTTAATCTCTATTTTCAATGTGTTTATAAGCTTCAATTACCTTTTTAACCAACTTATGACGAATGACATCTTTATCATCAAGAAAAATCATGCCCACACCTTCAATATCTTTTAGTATCAAAAGAGCTTCTTTAAGACCCGAAATTGTTCGACGCGGAAGGTCAATTTGACCTGGGTCGCCCGTTAAAAGAAATTTAGCGTCTTTTCCCATACGCGTGAGAAACATTTTCATTTGGGCGTGTGTTGTATTTTGTCCTTCATCCAATATGACAAACGCATGGTCCAGTGTACGCCCCCTCATAAATGCAAGAGGCGCAATTTGAATGGTGCCATTTTCAATGTAACTTTCTAACTTTTCATGAGGGATCATATCTCTTAGTGCATCGTAAAGTGGCTGCATATAAGGGTCTAATTTCTCTTTTAAGTCCCCAGGTAAGAAACCGAGGTTCTCCCCTGCTTCTACCGCAGGTCGCGTTAAAATAATGCGTTTGACTTCTTTATTTTTGAGGGCCTTAACTGCTAAGGCTACACCCGTATAAGTTTTCCCTGTACCTGCGGGTCCAATAGCAAACACCATATCATTTTTACGAACACTGTCAACAAGCTTCCGTTGATTAGCTGTCTGCGCCTTTATTTGACGGCCATTAACGCCATGAACAAGAACGTCACCACTTCTCTTAGAAGACTCGTAGTCTTCTTGGGATTCGCTGGTAAGGACACGTTCAATCATATTATCGTCTAGTTTATTAAATTTTTGAAACTGGGTAAGCATCATCGCCATACGCTTGTCAAATTCAGCTAACAATTCACTGTCTCCAAAAGCAGTAATTTTAGTCCCTCGAGCTACAATTTTTAGCTTGGGAAAATAGGTTTTTATGAGTTCAATATTATTATTTTGAGTGCCAAAAAACTCTTTTGGCGTGATGTCAGTTAACTCAATAATTAATTCATTCAAAGGGCTTCAGTGTTTAGTTGATTTATGATTCTCTTAGTGCGTATAAAAGTAGTGACATTTTGGTGTAATTTTTAGGACTGTTAATAAAAATTTAAAACAAAAATTGTGTAGGTTTGTATATCTTAAACGATCTAGTTTTTTTGAACTTAATTAAACATTACAATACGCTGCGCTAATGGCCATCATCACATTAACGACTGATTTCGGGATTAAAGACCATTTTACAGGGGCTGTAAAGGGAGCTTTACTGTCTGAAATTCCTGAGGCTAAAGTAGTGGATATCTCACATAACATTTCACCATTTAGTATTATAGAAGCTGCGTATGTCATTCAAAATGCTTTTAGTAGTTTTCCTGTTGGGAGCATTCATATTATAGGAGTTGATTCTGAAATTAGTGAAGAAAATAAACACATTGTTGTTCAGCTAAATGATCATTACTTTATTTGTGCAAACAATGGAATTATGAGTATGATTTGTGCTGAAATAAATCCACAAAAGATTGTAGAGATAAATATTCATGACAAAATAGCGACGAGCTTCCCAGTACTTGATGTCTTTGTTAAAGTGGCGGCGCATATTGCTCGTGGCGGAACTTTAGAAGTCATTGGGAAGCTCATCACAACAATAAAGCCGATTAAAAATATTTCACCCATTGTTAAAGATGAAGGAAATCAACTAATTGGTAATGTGATTTACTTAGATCATTACGGAAACGTGATAACCAATATTAAAAAACGCTTTTTTGAGTCGGTTCAAAAGGGGCGTCGATTTGAGATATCGGCACGAAATCATAAGTTCAAACGTATTTATGACCACTATAGTGATATCGTAGATTTTAACATTCCTGTGGAATCTCGAAATAATGAAGGACAAGGTTTAGTCGTATTTAACTCCTCTGACTACCTTGAAATTGCTGTTTACCGCAGTAATTTAACGACCGTAGGGAGTGCTTCTACTCTGTTAGGATTGAATATGATGGATACTGTGTCTATCAATTTCTTAAAAGATTAGAAGGCTTATTTTAAAGACTAAACTGCCCAAAAGCTATCAACCTAATGTTAATAAGTTTCTTTTAATAATTAACGTCAAACAGATATATTTGTAAGTGCGCATTAATTAAATTTATAACATACATCACAGATGAAATTTATAGTTTCCAGTAATTATTTATTAAAACAACTACAAGTCTTAGGCGGGATAATTAACAACTCCAACACACTGCCCATATTAGACAATTTCTTATTTGAATTGGAACATTCCAAACTTACAGTCTCTGCAAGTGACTTAGAAACGACTATGGCTTCTACATTGGAAGTAGAAAGTGAAAGTGAAGGCTCTGTGGCGATTCCAGCAAAACTGTTGTTAGAAACGCTTAAAACCTTTCCTGAACAGCCTTTAACGTTTGTTATTGAAGACAACAACACGATTGAAATTAGCTCTAACCATGGAAAGTATGCACTCGCCTATGCCAGCGCAGATGAATTTCCTAAAGCAATTTCTTTAGACAATGCAAGCACGACTGTTATCAGTGCTGATATTTTAGCAACTGCCATTTCTAAAACTATTTTTGCTGCAGGTAACGATGATTTACGCCCCGTAATGAGCGGCGTATTTTTTCAGTTTTCTACAGAAAGTTTAACATTTGTAGCGACGGATGCGCACAAATTAGTTAAATATTCTCGTACTGACGTTAATGCCGATGAGACCGCAGAATTCATCATGCCGAAAAAGCCACTTAACCTTTTAAAAGGAATTTTAGCTGGAAGTGATGATACTGTAAGCATTGAGTATAACGACTCTAATGCAAAATTCTCATTTGAAAACTCGGTTTTGATCTGTCGTTTAATTGATGGTAAATATCCAAACTACGAAGCGGTGATTCCAAAAGAAAACCCTAATCATTTGACAATTAGTCGAAATCAATTTTTGAATTCGGTTAGAAGAGTTTCTATATTTTCTAACAAAACAACGCATCAAATTCGATTAAAAATTGCAGGGGCCGAATTAAATATTTCTGCAGAAGATATCGATTACAGCAACAAAGCTGAAGAGCGCCTAACTTGTGATTACCAAGGAGATGACATGCAAATAGGGTTTAACTCTCGATTCTTATCTGAAATGTTAAGCAACCTTAATGCCGATGATGTGCAATTGGAAATGAGCATGCCTAATCGTGCTGGAATTTTGACGCCTATTGATGGCTTAGATGAAGGCGAAACAGTGACTATGCTAGTAATGCCAGTCATGCTAAATAGCTAATTGGTTATCTATTATACATAAAAAAAGCGTTCCATTAGGAACGCTTTTTTTATGTCTTTATTTAAGATTATGAATACATTTTAGCACGCAGCTCCTTTATTTTAGAATCTTGCATGTACTCATCAAAGCTTGTATAGCGGTCAATGACCCCTTTTGGAGTGATTTCAATCACTCTATTTGCTAAGGTTTGAGCAAACTCATGATCATGGGTTGTAAACAATACAGTCCCTTTAAAGTTTTTAAGTGAGTTATTAAAAGCGGTTATACTTTCTAAATCCAAATGATTGGTTGGCTCATCAAGCATCAATACATTGGCACGCATCATCATCATACGAGATAACATGCAACGCACTTTTTCACCCCCGGACAATACATTGGATTGCTTTAGCGCTTCTTCACCACTGAATATCATTTTCCCTAGAAAGCCACGAATGTGTACCTCTTCACGTTCTTCTTCCGTTTTTGCCCACTGACGTAGCCAATCCACTAAACTCATCGGTTCATTAAAGAAACGACTGTTGTCTAGTGGTAAATAGGATTGAGAAGTGGTTACACCCCATTGAAACTTACCTGATTTTGGCTTAGAATTGCCATTTATTATATCATAAAAAGCAGAAGTCGCACGTGAATCTTTAGAGTACACGACAATCTTATCTCCTTTATTTAAGTTAAAGTCTATCTTATCAAAAAGTGTCTCCCCTTCTAGATCAAAACCGAGTTTGTCTACATTTAAAATTTGATCCCCTGCCTCACGGTCGCGTTCAAAGATAATAGCTGGATAGCGTCTGCTTGAAGGTCGAATGTCTGTAACATCTAATTTATCAATCATTTTCTTTCGACTGGTTGCCTGTTTGGACTTGGCAACGTTAGCTGAAAAACGACGGATAAACTCTTCTAGTTCTTTCTTTTTGTCTTCAGATTTCTTGTTTTGTTGTGCACGCTGTTTGGCAGCCAATTGAGAAGACTCATACCAAAAGGTATAGTTTCCTGAGAAATGGTTTATTTTATTAAAATCAATGTCAGAAATATGTGTACAAACAGCATCTAAAAAGTGACGGTCATGCGATACAACGATCACACAGTTATCATAATTTGCAAGAAAATGCTCGAGCCAGGCAATTGTTTCATAATCCAAGTCGTTTGTAGGCTCATCCATTATTAAAACATCTGGTGAGCCAAATAAAGCTTGGGCCAATAACACACGAACTTTTTGTTTTCCATCCAGATCTTTCATTAATGTATAATGGTACTCTTCTCTAATTCCCAAATTAGAAAGCATGGAGGCTGCATCACTGTCCGCATTCCAACCATTCATTTCTTCAAACTGCACCTGAAGTTCGCCGATACGGTCTGCATTTTCATCTGAATAGTCATTATATAGGGCGTCTATTTCAGACTTTATTTTAAACAATGGCTTGTTGCCAATAATAACAGTCTCTAAAACGGTATGTTCGTCATAAAGATTGTGGTTTTGTTCAAGTACAGACATGCGTTTGCCTGGCTCTAAATGCACATTTCCAGATGTAGGATCTTGAACACCCGCTATAATTTTTAGAAAAGTAGACTTCCCAGCACCATTGGCGCCGATAATTCCATAACAATTCCCGGTATTGAAAGAGGTATTTACTTCATCAAAAAGAACACGTTTCCCAAATTGTACTGATAAGTTTGAAACTGATAACATTGCTTAAAATAATTTTGGCAAAAGTAAATAAATCAAACCAACCATCAAATTAAACGGAGTTGTAATTTAACAACGCCTTAACAAGAACAAATCGTTCATAAGCGTACTTTTGAAACTGTTACTATAAGATTTGTTACTTACTTATAAAATGAAACCAATATATTTCCTTCTTGGAGTTCTCTTTATCTATGGCTGTAAAATCAGTAATAAAAAAACAAATACTGTTTTCATTGGTGGGGATATTATTAATCCTTCTAACAACTATGTTATACTCTATGACCCTCAAGACAACGTTGACACCTTATACCTCAACGAAAATAATAAATTCTCACATCGATTTTTAGACTTCAATCCGGGGATTCACTCCTTTGTACATGGTGGTAAGCACAAATCTATTCTACTTGAACCGAATGATAGTATCATGATGCATATCAATACACATGATTTTGATGGCTCACTAACATATAATGGAACCGGTGCTAAAAAGAACAACTATCTTATTGAATTGTTATTAAAATTAGAAAATGAAATTAGTAACAATAATGACTTCTATACACAAGAACCTTTAAAGTTTCACGAAACGATAGAAACTGAAATTTCTGATAATATAGAAAACCTGCATTTTTTCTTAAAACACAACCCAAACTCTCAACTGTTTGAAAAAATTGCGACCTCTAGTATTAAATATCATTATTTCACCAGGAAAGAACTGTATCCTTACCGTCACTTTGGAGGTAACAAGCTAAGTGATTTTAAGGGTCTTCCTTCCAGTTTCTATAATTTTAGAAAGGAAATTATTTATAATGATAAGGAATTAAAAGACTTCTATCCTTATTATAATTTTCTATTCCCACACATTAATAACCTTGCTTTTGAGCAATTGATAGCCGTGAATACTAATTTTACTTTAGACACTAATAATTTAGAATACACCGATCATAAATTAGTTCTCATTGACAGCTTGGTTACAAATCCAATGATTAAAAACAATTTATTGAAATATACAACTCGTAATTTCATATCTAATTCAAAATCTATCGATAAGAGTTATATTTTGTATCAGTCCTATTTAGATAAAAGCACAAATGCTAAGGACAAATTATATATAAAAAACCTATTTAAAAACGCACAAGGATTACAACCGGGCTTCCAGTTGCCTGCTATTGAGGTAGTTGACGACCAAAACAACAACTTAAACATTAACTCGATATTTAACAGAACAACTGTTATCTACTTTTGGGACAACGCGAGCCGTTATCATTTTGAGAATAGTCACATAAAAGTAAACACCTTAAGGAAATTATTTCCAACTATTGACTTTATTTCCATTAACATCAATTCAATGCATACCAATGTTTGGAAAAATATGATTTATGCAAATCAATTTAATATTGACTCTGAGTATCGATTTGCTAACCCATCATTCGCTAAAAAAAGATTGGCAATCAATTACATTAAGAAGATTTTAATCGTCGATAACAAAGGGGTTATTTTAAATGCAACAGCCAATCTATTTGACCCCTCTTTTGAAGACACCCTTCAAATATATAAATAAAAAAGACTGAAGTTTCCTACAGCCTTTTGAAATATTTAAATGGAATTAATCCGATTAATTTGTCTTTTTATAATCTTCTAAAAACTTAGCAAGCCCACTGTCTGTTAACGGGTGACGCAATAAACCTTCAATTGAACTTAAGGGACCTGTCATTACATCAGCTCCTATTTTTGCACAGTCAATAACATGCATTGTGTGACGTACTGAAGCAGCGAGAATTTCAGTCCCAAATCCATAATTATCGTATATATGACGAATTTCTGCGATAAGGTTTAATCCGTCTGTAGAAATATCATCTAAACGACCAATAAATGGAGACACATAAGTAGCGCCTGCTTTTGCAGCTAACAATGCTTGTCCAGATGAGAATACTAAGGTGACGTTTGTTCTTATTCCTTTATCACTAAAATATTTACAGGCTTTTATACCGGCTTTTATCATCGGAAGTTTCACTACAATTTGAGGATGTAAAGCTGCCAATGCCTCCCCTTCTTTAACCATACCATCAAAATCTGTAGAAATAACTTCAGCAGACACATCTCCTTCCACAATTTCACAAATTGACTTGTAGTGATTTAAAATGTTTTCAGCTCCTGAAATTCCTTCCTTAGCCATTAATGATGGGTTTGTAGTAACGCCGTCAAGAACCCCTAAGTCTTGAGCTTCTTTAATTTGTTCTAAGTTAGCCGTGTCGATAAAAAATTTCATGAGTTTAATATTTAGTTAGTTATAGAGTAGCAAAATTAACATATTATTAACGATAGACAAGAGAATCACCAAAAATAAGCTTCAGTTAAAGTTTGTAAAACAGACTTAAAAGACGCTCAAATAAAAGATCTGGCAAGATCCGTTTTAAAACTACAGAGAATTTTTGAAAGAAAGCCCCTACCTTATAATGGATCTTTGGATTCTTTGAGTTAATAACTTTATAAACTGACTTGGCCATAAGTAATGGATCTTCTCCACTATGCAAATGAGAATTCATAAGATTTAATGTTTTTCCGTATGACAATTTGTAAGGAGAATTTTCTAAAACTGGTGAATGGTAACGCCCTGCAGCAATATTTGTATCAAAATCACCTGGAGCTATATTACTCATTTTAATGTTAAAGTCCTTAAGCTCCATACGATAGGCCTCTGTAATTAACTCTAACGCCCCTTTGGTAGCACTGTAAACACCTCTAAATGGAAGCCCCATATAACCTGCTATAGAAGTGATGTTTATGATTAAGCCCGTGTTTTGAGCCCTCATATGTGGTAACACTTCGTTAATAAGATTTATAGGACCAAAAAAATTAGTGTCAAAATTATGTTTCATTTCCGATATTGGCGTTTCTTCCAATGGCCCTGTAATCCCAGCCCCTGCGTTGTTGACCAAAACATCAATTTTATCAGCTTTTGAAATTAACTCGCGGACACATGATCGGATAGATTCAAGATTGGTGACCTCTAATTTTAAAAGTGGAAATTTTGTATCAGAATAATTTTCAGGAAAACGGCTAGTGCCATAAACGATATAGCCTTTATCTATTAGAAACTCCCCTACCGACTTACCAATTCCAGATGATCCACCGGTTATTAAAACTACTTTTGACATAACTTTAGTGATTATAGGGAATAAAGATAAAAATAATTAAGGAAACTAGAAGGTACAAAAAAAGGCAAGCTACCTACATCACACCGCTACGACCATTTACCTTTGCTGCGTTCCCGCCCTGGAGGATTCAACAGGAGCTAGTTGTGTAGGACTTGCCAGTGCAAAGATACAATGTTTTAATATTCTCACAATGATTTTTTTTACTGAATATAAATAAATAAATTGCTAAAAAAATTATTAAGACTATGCACCCTTTCAAATTACTGACTTTCATTGGTTTCACCCTTTTACTGGCAAGTTGTGGAAATACTTCAAAAGTTAAAAATTCTAACTTTTCTATTCAAATTAATAGTGACTTAACTGTTATTTCTAATACAGACTCACTTACTGTGACAATTTTAAATCCTAAAAATTTAAAAATTGATTCTGTACAACTAACCTTGAATAATAAAAAGGTAACTAGTCCTGTTGATTTAAAAGAAGTGACCTTAGGAGAAAAATTGATAAAAGCAAAAGTCTATTACGACTCTCAATTTGAAGTCGCTATTAAAAAATTGACTTTGGTTAATAGAGCGGCCCCAAAACTATACACCTATGAAATCGTAAACACCTACCCTCATGACATCACATCATATACACAGGGCTTAGAGTTTTACAAAGGAGCGCTTTATGAAAGTACTGGGCAGTACGGGGAGTCTAAACTTAGAAAAATTGATTATAAATCTGGAGATATTATTAATAATATTGATTTAAAAGACGCCTATTTTGGTGAAGGCCTTTCAATTTTAAATGATAAAATTTATCAATTAACATGGAAAGAAGGTCGTGGTTTGGTCTACGACGTCAATCGCTTTGAACAAATAGAAACGTTTAAGTATGGACAAAGTAAAGAAGGATGGGGACTTTGTAATGATGGTGAGAAATTTTACAAATCAGATGGAACAGAATATATATGGTTACTTAATGCAAACACGCTAGCAGAAGAGAGTTATATACAAGCGTACACAAACAAAGGGAAGCTAACAAACCTCAACGAGTTAGAATGGGTTAATGGGTATATCTATGCCAATCGGTACCAAAAAAATGGGGTTGCCATTATTAATCCAAAAAATGGAGCCATTGAAGCCGTTATTGATTTTAAAGTATTAAAGTCTAAAGTAACCAAACATAATGGTTTAGATGTTCTTAATGGGATGGCTTATAATCCAAAAACTGGAACTTTATTTGTCACCGGTAAACGTTGGGATAAATTATTTGAGGTTAAAATTATCGAGAATTAAAACTCACTATCAAATAGGGGTATTTAATAATTAAGTGACGATTTGCCTAAATAATACATATCACACACACTATTCGTTAAATTTTAAAGTTATATTTTCACAAAAATTATTCTCTCATGAAGCGTTCTCTATATTTTACACTTAGTTTAACTGCTCTAATATTTTGGAGCTCCTGCCGCCAAGACTTTATATTTACTCCAAGTTCAGGGAATCTTAGTTTTTCTAAAGACACTGTTTATCTTGATACTGTTTTTTCAAATATTGGATCGAGCACGTATACTCTAAAAGTGTATAATACAACTAATGATGACATTCTTATCCCTTCGATTAAGCTTCGTGAAGGTCAAAACTCCAACTACCGAATGAATGTAGATGGTTTGATTGGCAATGCGACATCAATAGGGAAAGAATTTGAAAATATAGAATTGCTAGCTAGAGACAGTATGTATGTTTTTATAGAGACAACAATTGATATCCTGCCGTTAGTAGAAAATGAAACACAGTTTTTATATACAGACGCCATTGAGTTTGGAATCGGATCTGGTGTTCAAAACGTACAACTAGTCACGTTAGTAAAAGATGCTGTGTTTATCTATCCTAACCGTGATGCTGAAGGGGTTGTAGAAACCTTAACTTTTGATGCGAATGCTGACGGCATTGCTGATGAAACAACCATACAAGGAAGGTTCCTAGAAGATTCCGAGCTCACCTTTACCAATGAAAAACCATATGTGATTTATGGGTATGCGGCGGTTGGAGACGGAAAAACGCTTAACATAAACCCAGGAGCTAGAATTCATTTTCATGCTGATTCTGGACTCCTAATAACCAACAATGCTTCATTGCATGTCAATGGATTGCCAAGCTTAGATTCGGAACTTTTAGAAAACGAAGTTATTTTTGGTGGAGATCGTTTAGAACCACTTTATGAAGATATCCCAGGACAATGGCAAACCATCTGGTTGTTTAATGGAAGTACTGACAATGTCATTAACTACGCAACAATTAAGAACGGAACCATTGGCGTCTTGAGCGATGGAAATCAAGAAGATTCTACGAAATTTGAAATCACCAACTCACAAGTTTATAACTCTAGTAATTTTGGAATTCTTGGCAGGGCGACCTCAATAAAAGCTGAAAATTTAGTGATTAACAAAAGTGGTGTTTCTTCTTTTGCAGGAACTTTTGGAGGCAATTATAACGTCACTCATTCAACACTAGTTAATTACTGGACTTCTAGTTTTAGACAATTTCCAGCACTCTTATTAAATAATTTTATTGTGGATGCAGAAAACACCGTCACAACCAACCCATTGATGTCTGCAAATTTCACGAATTGTATTATTTATGGAAATGACAATCCTGAATTACTTCTTGAAAACGAAAACTCAGAGGAATTTAATTTTAAGTTTACAAACAGTCTTATTTATTTTAATGATCCAAATAGTAACTTTTCTTCTTCTGAATATGACTTCAGCAATACATTCCTATACGAGAACGTTCGCTTTAATGATGATCCACAGTTCCTTGACCCTTCTAATAACAAACTAAACATTCCTTTTGGATCCCCTGCAGAAGGCGCTGGCATAGTATCTGGAAACTTAAGTAAAGACATCACAAATACGACACGTAATTCGCCTCCAGACTTAGGCGCATATAACGCGATTGAATTTGAAGATTAATCCACAAAAAAACCTGCTTATCAGCAGGTTTTTATATATATAAAACTATAGGATTTTAAGAAACTAAAGGACGGTGACTCATTAGTGCATTTACCTTCTGAGCTATTGCTTCAAGTTTAGCTTCATCTTCATGGTTATTAATAACATCATCAATAAGCGATACGATCGTTTCCATATCAGATTCTTTCATACCACGAGTTGTTATTGCAGGCGTTCCCACTCTAATTCCCGAAGTTACAAATGGACTTTGCGTGTCAAAAGGAACCATGTTTTTGTTGACTGTAATATCTGCTTTTACCAATGCATTTTCTGCGTCTTTTCCAGTGATATTTTTGTTACGTAAATCAATTAACATCATGTGGTTGTCAGTTCCACCAGATATTAGATGGTAATCACGTTTTACAAAGGCTTGCGCCATTGCATCCGCATTCTTTTTAACCTGTAGTATATAATGTAAAAAATCGTCTGTTAGTGCTTCACCAAAAGCAATTGCTTTTCCAGCAATGACATGTTCTAAAGGCCCGCCTTGGTTTCCAGGAAATATAGCAGAATCCAATAAAGAAGACATCATGCGTACCTTTCCAGATTTTAAAGTAATTCCAAAAGGATTTTCAAAATCAGACCCCATCATAATAAGACCGCCTCTAGGGCCTCTAAGCGTTTTATGTGTTGTGGTTGTAACTATATGGCAATGTGGTAAAGGATCGTTTAAAATCCCCTTAGCAATTAATCCTGAAGGGTGAGAAATATCTCCCAGCAATAAAGCGCCTACACTGTCTGCAATGGCACGGAATCGTTTGTAATCAATATCTCTAGAATAGGCAGAAGCACCCGCAATGATTAACTTAGGGTGTTCTTTGGTTGCAATTTCTTGAATCTTATCATAATCTAAAACACCTGTTTCCTTTTCAACGCCATAAAAAACGGGATTGTATAAACGTCCAGAAAAGTTAACTGGTGAACCATGAGTAAGGTGGCCTCCGTGAGATAAGTCAAATCCTAAGATCTTATCCCCTACTTTCAAGCAGGCATGAAATACTGCCGTGTTTGCTTGACTCCCAGAATGCGGTTGAACGTTAGCCCAAGCAGCACCAAACAAAGTCTTAGCGCGATCAATTGCAATTTGCTCAACTTCATCAACAATTTCACAACCGCCATAATAGCGCTTTCCAGGGTATCCCTCAGCGTATTTGTTGGTAAGAACAGAGCCTGTAGCTTCCATTACTTGTTCACTGGTAAAGTTTTCAGAAGCAATCAATTCAATACCATTGATTTGACGTTCCTTTTCAGCTTTAATTAATTCAAAAATTTGTTCGTCGCGTTGCATGTGTTGTATTATTCAAAAGTTGTACGCAAAATTAATAATAAGATTGCTTTAAAACCATAAAAAATAAATATTTAAACACTATTTATTAAACAGTCATGAACAATTTGAAGAAGGGATCTTGAACCCTGCAATTTAGGAGATTATTTAAGATTAAGAAATATTTATAAATAGGCGGGTTTTAGTTAAGTATTAAAAATATAAACCCTATAAATTCATTAATCTATAAAATTATCGTAATTATTTTTTTAGCCCTTTAAATTTGATACTTTTGAATGTATATATTAATTAATTATGGATAGTATCATTATCAAGTCAAATAACCTCTCCTCAGAATCTTTGTATTCAGGCAACCTGATTATACTAATTCTAATACTTATTACGACCCTATTGGGTCTTATTAACATATAATTCTCGTCACGAAGTATTGTTAAATACAAAACAATAGTTTCTCTAATAAAACAAAAGAAAATGAAAGTCTTAAAATTTGGTGGAACATCCGTAGGTTCCGCAAAAAACATACTGAAAGTTATAGAAATTGTAAAAACTGAATCTTTGTCAGAAAATGTTACTGTTGTTGTCTCTGCCATCGGAGGAATTACGGACAAATTGTTAGCCGCGGCAGGCAAAGCAATTGAAAAAAATAAAAACTACAAAGAGGACTTTGAATCCTTAAGGTTAAAGCACATAGAGGTTATTGATGGTTTGTTAAGCGGTGAAGCCCATGAAACAACTTTAGATATCGTATTAAATCACCTATCCAAGCTTGAAAAGATATTGGATGGTATTTATTTAATTAATGAGCTGTCTCCTAAAACTACTGATAAACTTTTAAGTTTTGGAGAATTACTTTCCTCGTTAATCATTTATGAAACGATGAAATTACACGACTTAAACATCCAATTAAAAAATTCACAAAATCTGATCGTTACAGATTCAAACTTCACAAACGCGGTTGTTAATTTTAGTGAAACAAATGAAAACATTGTCACCTATTTTGGCAGTAATGATAAAATAATCACCATCCTTCCTGGGTTTATATCAAAATCTGAACTTGGAGAAATAACAACTCTGGGCCGTGGCGGGTCTGATTATACCGCAGCAATTATTGCAGCTGCGATGAATGCAAGTGTACTTCAAATATGGACAGACGTAAGCGGCATGTTTACATCCAATCCAAAAACAGTCAAGAATGCTAAACCTATCAAAAAACTCTCATATCTAGAGGCTATTGAATTATCACATTTTGGTGCTAAAGTGTTATATCCTCCTACAGTATTGCCTGTGCTTTCAAAACACATCCCTTTATTAATTAAAAATACTTTAGCTCCAGAAGATGAAGGAACACTAATTACGCATGTTGTTGAAAACAGAAACCCAAACCCCATCAAAGGGATTAGCAACATTAATAGCGTGTCCTTATTAACACTTCAAGGCAATGGAATGGTTGGGATTCCTGGGTTTTCAAAGCGTTTGTTTGAGACATTAGCTAGAGAAAAAATTAATGTTATTATTGCGACTCAAGCCTCTTCTGAGCATTCAATATGTATAGGCATTGCAGACAAAGAATCTACATTAGCAAAGTCTGTGATTGACAAAGAATTTGAAAACGAAATATCGCTATTTAAAATTGACCCCTTGGTTGTTGAAACTAATTTATCAATTATAGCAGTCGTAGGCGATCAAATGAAAAGTCACCAAGGCATTAGCGGTAAAATGTTTAGTACCTTAGGCAGAAACAATGTTAATATTCGTGCGATAGCTCAAGGGGCTTCTGAACGTAATATATCTGCCATAATAGATGAATCCGATGTTAAAAAAGCATTGAATTGTTTACATGAACGTTTTTTTGAATCGGAAACTAAACAAATAAACCTGTTTATTTCTGGAGTAGGAAATGTTGGGAAGTCCCTCATAAATCAGATAGAGCAACAAAAAAAGTATATAAAATCAACCCTAAATATAAAGTTAAAAGTGATTGGCTTATCAAATTCTAAAAAAATGGTTTTAGATAAAAGTGGAATTAATCTAAAGGACTGGAATTCCATTTTAAATAATGGTGATAAATCAGATCCTATTGGCTTTTTTGAAGCTACAAATCTCTAAACCTTAGAAATTCTATTTTTATAGACATCACTGCTAACGAGCTTGTAGCATCCAGTTATGCACACTACCTAAAACAAAGTATCGCAGTTGTTGCTTGCAATAAAATTGCCTGTTCAAGTAGTATAGAAAACTATTTAGAGTTAAAACAGTTATCACATAAATACAATGTTCCCTTTTTATTCGAAACAAATGTAGGAGCTGGACTTCCTGTCATTGACACTTTGAAACACCTTATAAATTCAGGTGATGAAATTAATACCGTTCATGCCGTTCTTTCCGGAAGTTTAAATTATATATTTAATAATTTCAATAAAAACACAACCTTTCACGAAGTGGTTAAACAAGCACAGATAGAAGGCTATACTGAACCAGATCCAAGAATTGATTTAAGCGGGGTAGATGTTGCTAGAAAATTATTAATTTTAGCACGAGAAAGTGGCGAAATACTAGACATGAATAATATACAAAATGAAGCGTTTTTACCAGAAGAATGTATGAATGCTGATTCAGTAGAAACATTTTATGAAACTTTGAAGTCTAAAGAAGCTCATTTTCAAAAGCTTTTCGCATCTGCAGCATCCAATCAATGTCAATTAAAGTATCTTGCTGAATATAAAGATGGTAACGCTAAAGTTGGTCTAAAGGAAATTCCCGAAGGACATCCATTTTACAACTTAGAAGGCAAAGATAATATTGTAATGTTTTACACGAATCGATATAAAGACCAGCCTATGATTATTAAGGGCGCAGGCGCAGGGTCTGAAGTGACTGCTTCAGGTTTATTTGCTGACATCATCCGAATCTCAAAAAACTAATTAAATGAATGAAATAAGACTTTTTTCTCCAGCAACAGTTGCCAATGTATCATGTGGCTTTGATGTGTTGGGCTTTTGTTTAGAGGCTATTGGAGATGAAATGGTCATTCGAAAAACATTAAATAAAGGGGTTAAAATCACCAAAATTGAGGGTTATGACTTGCCTTTCGAAGTTAAAAAAAATGTAGCTGGTGTGTCTGCTTTAGCTTTATACGAAGCTGCCAATCCTGATTTCGGATTTGAAATCGAAATTTATAAAAAAATCAAACCTGGAAGTGGTGTTGGCAGTAGTTCTGCGAGTGCAGCTGGAAGTGTCTATGGAATGAATGTTTTATTAGGTTCCCCCTATTCACGTCTAGAACTCACTGCTTTTGCGATGAAAGGAGAAGCTGTGGCAAGCCAGAGCGAACATGCGGATAACATTGCACCTGCATTATTTGGAGGCTTTACATTAGTTAAAAGTTTACAGCCTTTAGAAATATTACAAATCCCAACCCCTGATGATTTATTTGCCGTTGTCATACATCCACAAATTGAAATAAAAACTGCAGATGCTAGAAAAATTCTTCCAAAAGATATTCCTTTAAAAAATGCCATTAAACAGTGGTCTAATGTTGGCAGTCTTATTCACGGCTTGCACACAAATGATTATGAACTAATCAGTCGTTCGCTTGAAGATGTGGTGGTCGAACCCTTTAGAAGTCAATTAATCCCTGGATTTAAAAGCATCAAAAAAGCGGCTCTAGAAAATGGAGCTTTGGGCAGTGGAATTTCTGGTTCTGGACCTTCTGTATTTAGTTTATGTAAAAGTCAATCAACTGCAGTTAAGGTTGAAAAGGCGATTAGACAAGCTTATACGAAACACACTGTCCCGTTTGAAATATATGTTTCTAAAATTAATATGAACGGAATCAAAGAACTTAACCCTAATTAAATATGAACTATTACAGTTTAAATCATATAGCACCCAATACTACTTTTGAAAATGCCGTTATCAAAGGGCTTGCACCTGACAGAGGTTTGTATTTTCCGGAAATCATAACAGCATTAGACCCCTCTTTTTTTGAAACAATTGAAACCTTATCAAATGAAGAAATTGCTTATGAAGCCATTAAACAATTCATAAGTCCTGAGATTCCAGAAGCTATTTTAAAAACTATTGTTTCTGAAACCTTGAGCTTTGAATTTCCAGTTGTCAAACTCACAGACTCGATTTCTACCCTAGAGTTATTTCACGGCCCTACAATGGCTTTCAAAGACGTTGGAGCACGCTTTATGGCACGTTGCTTAGGACATTTCAACAATAATAATTCCAATGAAGTCACTGTATTAGTCGCAACTTCTGGAGACACCGGCGGTGCCGTTGCAAATGGATTTCTTGGTGTCAAAGGTGTAAGAGTCGTTATTTTATACCCAAGTGGAAAAGTAAGTGACATCCAAGAAAAACAACTAACAACCTTAGGGCAAAATATTACAGCCTTAGAAGTAGAGGGTACTTTTGATGATTGTCAAGACATGGTAAAAAAAGCCTTTTTAGACACTGATCTCACCTCAAAAATGCAACTCACATCTGCAAACTCTATCAATGTGGCACGATGGCTTCCACAATTGTTTTATTTCATGTTTGCTTATAAACAGCTGAAAAACAAATATAAAGACATCGTATTTTCAGTCCCTAGCGGAAATTTTGGAAATGTATGTGCTGGTATGATTGCACAAAAGCTAGGCTTACCTATTAAACATTTTATTGCTTCTAATAATGATAATAATGTGGTCACTCGTTATTTAAAATCTGCTGATTACGAACCTAAGCCTTCTGTTCAAACGGTTAGTAACGCCATGGATGTTGGAAACCCAAGTAATTTTATTCGTATTCAGGCAATCTATAATAATGATTTTGAAACCTTAAAATCAAACTTATCATCTTATAGTTTTTCTGACATTGAAACAAAAGAAGCATTGGATGAAATCTACACCACTACAGGATATATCGCTGATCCTCATGGCGCAGTGGGTTACTTAGGCTGCAAATCCTATTTAATGACGAATTCTGAAGCGCATTGTGTCTTCTTAGAAACAGCACACCCAACTAAATTTTTAGACGTTGTAAAAGAGGTTGTAGCTGTTGATATTCCATTGCCAAAACAAATAAAAGCAGTCATTGATAAAGTCAAAGTAGCAACTCAAATTAATGACTACTCAGAATTTAAAGCTTTTTTAACGGAACTTTAATCAGTTTCAGTTCCTATTTTTGTTTAGATTTGTAGTGAAAACATGACTTACTATGAAAACAATTGCTCTTCATTCAATACACGAAAAACTTAACGCAAAGATGGTCCCTTTTGCGGGCTATTTAATGCCTGTACAATATGAAGGGGTTACAATTGAACACCAAACTGTTCGCGAAGGTGTCGGCGTGTTTGATGTTTCTCATATGGGTGAATTTCTTATTGAAGGTCCTATGGCTTTAGAACTCATCCAGAGCGTCTCTTCAAATGATGCTTCTAAACTAACCTTAGGGAAAGCGCAATACAGCTGTTTACCAAATGACAATGGTGGTATTGTGGACGACTTGATTATTTATAAACTCAAAGAAGCGTCCTACCTACTAGTTGTGAATGCGAGTAATATTGATAAAGATTGGGATTGGATTGTTTCCAAAAACTCAATGGGAGCAGAAATAAAAAACAAGAGTGACGATTACTCACTCTTGGCGATTCAAGGTCCAAAGGCAGTGACTGCAATGCAGTCCTTATCAAGTGAGGATTTATCAAAAATTGATTTCTATAATTTTAAAATTTCAGATTTTGCTGGGATTGAAAATGTGATTATTTCGGCAACAGGTTACACAGGGAGTGGTGGATTTGAGATTTATTGTAAAAATTCTGATGCAAAGCAGATATGGGAACGTGTATTTAAAGCTGGAGATTCTTATGGAATTAAGCCTATCGGGTTAGCTGCCAGAGACACCTTAAGGCTAGAAATGGGTTACTGCCTTTATGGAAATGATATAAATGATGAAACATCTCCAATAGAAGCAGGATTGGGATGGGTGAGTAAGTTCTCAAAACCCTTTACAAATTCTGAAGCTTTAGAACTACAAAAACAACAGGGTACCAAACGACGCTTAGTTGGATTTGAGTTGTTGGAACGTGGCATCCCGCGACAAGACTACCGAATTGAAGATCCCGAAGGAAATGAAATAGGAATCGTTACTTCTGGCACTATGGCACC
>Ga0115008_10000606_pt1 | contig 27422 bp, 25 predicted proteins | sample FraStrMetagenome_FD_87164 | JGI IMG/M metagenome (GOLD analysis project Ga0115008, IMG submission 87164) | Marine eukaryotic phytoplankton communities from Arctic Ocean - Fram Strait ARC3M Metagenome | ecosystem: Environmental > Aquatic > Marine > Oceanic | place: Fram Strait | collected... | reverse complement strand
TTTATTAATGTAACGCAAACGTAACATTAATTATTGTGATACGCAAACGTTACATTTAATAATTTGGTAAATTTTTAAGAATCAGTAATTCTATCTGATTTGCAGTATCGTTAAAATCTCTTGAGGTAAAACTTATGTTCAACTTTTCATAATAAGAGTTATTATGTGATGAGAATCAATTAAGTCTTTTGGAGTAAAATTAACGTTCGATATTTCAATAGAGTTATCTACTAAGCGAGACTCAAGTACTTTTTGTATTTGAGTCTTTTTTATTTCAACATTATAAGCATCTTTAAATGAGTTGGTTAGGTCAAAAATCATATTCATCTTGCTGGTTCGACATTCTTTGTTTTTTAATGAAAACATAAAACCTTTGGGAAACACGATGTTTTGGAATACTCGCTTATCATTGTAATTTAAAGATTCGTAGAATTCACCTGGGTTTTTAGCGATTTTTAAAAATCGTTTTAAGAGTTTTTGATGGTTCGACTTTTTTGAGGGCAAGTTTAGAAGTTGTTTCGATTTCTCATCAATTTGCGTTTTTAATTTTGGACCATGCTTATCAAAAATCTCTTGTGATATTTTACCAATAGCAAAACGATATTCCATGTCATCATAGGTTTGTTGTAAATCATTAACTTCAGTTTTTAATATCCGTTTTTTTTCACTTGTCCCTGACATTTCAGTATCAATAATTTTTTCTAATTGTTTTGAAAAGAGCTTATGAAATGATTTTGAAAATTGAAGAGAATCTACGGATTTTCTAAATTGTTGGTTGAGTCCATCATTAATCGATTTAGGTCTTGTATTGGCATTAGCAGTCTTATTACATTTACCGCACTTATAATAGTAGATTCTTTTTGCTTTATTCAAATAAGAAGTCATTGTATTGTCACATTCGGCACAAATAAGAAATTTAGGAACTAAAGGCGTACTAGTTTTACCATTAATTTTTGGGATACCAATTTGGTTAGAATTGGACAATCTTGATTGTAGTAATTTAAATTCTTTTCTAGAAATGATTGGTTCCCAATGCCCCTTTATTTCAACCCCTGGAACTAAACTATTTGTAAAGTATCCTGTGTAAAACACCATTTTCCACATGGCGTTTAGACTTTGCTTTGGAACTTTTAAGTCTTCTAATAATAACCAATTTAGGATTTCTTTGTCTGAATAATTATTGTAAAGTTTGAGTTTAAATGCTTTTTTTAATAAAAGCCCGTCAGTATTAAGTTTAATTTCTTGGTGAGCTTGAACTTTAATAGGGTCTTTTACTCTAGGTCCAAAATGATCATAACCCCTTGGTGCTCGTCCTAAAAATATTCCTTTTTCAATAGCATCTTTCATTCCAGGAATAATAACATCTTGTCTACTAAAATTTTCTTTTTGAGCATGAAGTAGCTGTAAAGAGAATTCATTTTCATTCCGTTCTGTAAAAGTATTGTGCCCCGTACTTACAGAATAAAGAAGCACATTATATTTTCTCCTTAAACTTACAAACAATTCTATATGTTCTGAGCCCGCTCTCCCAAACCTACTTGGTGACCATATTAAAATCATTTTAGGACGCTTTTTAGCAGCAGTATTTTTAATAGCATCAATAAGTTCGTTTAATGTCTTTTGCGTGTTTATACGCTTTGAGCTTTCGTATTCTGCATCAAATTCTTTAGAAATGATTAAGTGATTTTCATTTGCGAAGGATTTAATTCTTTTTACTTGAGACCCAATGCTACCATTGCTAATGAATTGCTCTTTAGAAGAAACTCTTGTATAAGACCATACAGCAGAAGCTTTAAAGTCTAAAATAGTGTACTCTGTTCTTTTCATTTTTTGCTCATTTAATATTATTGTAAATCAGACTGGTAAATTGGTAAAGATTAAATGCAAATTCATCGTCTTGATTTTTTTGAAGTTCTTTAATTGAGTCAGTAAAGCATTCTTCGATTTCTGATTCAGTTAATAATTGTCGTTCCTGAAGTTCCTGTTTCGACTTTCGGCCCATATCGATATAGGATTATATCGGGCTGTATGTTCAGGGACCGCATTGGTGCTACAAAATATGTCATGTTTATTTAATTAAAGTTAATTTATAATTATCCTGAGATCTGATATCAATTAAAAGCTTAGCGCCCTTAGCTATTTTATTCTCAAGAATATATCTCGCCAGAGCTTCACGACTTTTATGTTGTTCAGTAAGTGTAATAGGTTTGATATGTTCAGCCTCAAAAGCAATTTCAATCACTTTAGGTCTTTTAAAGACCACGATATCTCTTATTTGCTTTTCTATATTTGTAAGATAAGTTAAATCCTTTTTCTCATTACCAAAGTCAACGGCTAGCACTTTAGAAATAATAGGTGCCATAGGCAAGCAAATCATAGGGTGTTTTAAGTATACACTAGCTAAGTCTAAGATTAGTTCATTACCTCCAATCGCAAAATTATAATCATTGGTTTTAGGGACATATAACATAGAGTGGGGAAGGGCTTCTCTTTTAAAAGCAGACTTCACCATGTCTGTAAAAGGATTAATGATAGTTCTAAAATAGCGCTCCATTAAGATTTCATCAGTTAAAGTACTTTTTAATTGGTTGATATTTTCGTCAGAGATTTGATGTATGTTATTTTTAATGTGAGACTTAAAAACACTATCAGCATATTTGTTTTCTCTTGGTTTCTGCCAAACAGAATCAGTAAGTTCTGCTAACTGCTCAATAGAAACCCCAAATGAGAGTAACTCTTTAACGATACATACCCAAACCGCCTGAGATAGATTTAATCGTATCCATTTTGTTTTATTTTCTTTTTTGGTCTTTAGAGGATTCCTTTTTTTATAATCGATCTCATTAGGCTGTTGTTTTTCTACAAACGGTATCACGGCCCTGTCTATCCAATAATTAATTTGTCGCGATGTTACATTGAGTTGTGCCGGGCTTATGTCACTTTCATTGTAAATATTGTTCCCTAGTTCTGTGATTTCAAATTCTTTCATAAGTATAATTTAAAGCACTAAGGTATGATAAAAATTCAAAATAAAAAATAAAGTAGTATATTTGTTATAAATATGCCACATATATGCATATTTTATGAATATCTAAGTAAAAAATAATTATTTAAAAATAGAAAGTAATGGAATTAGAAAATAGAGAAATAAGTAATACGGTTTATTATGCCGAGACTTCACCTCCGCCAAGACCTATTTCACCAGTGGTGTGTAAATGTGGTTGTGGACATGCATTTCAGCCTAGAAGAAAAGACCAGGTATACTTAAATAAGCAGTACGCTGATTTTGGCTATAATCATAATACGAGAATGCTCAAGAATTGGAGGCGCAAAAAGGCAGAAAAGACATTAAGTCATAATGACAACATTTTGAAAAAATATTTTAAAGCTTATAGACAAGGAGATTTTGCTACTTGTTTTTTGAAAGACTTAAAAGAAGATGGTTTTGATTCACGTTCATTTGTGGGTGTAGATCAGCCAGGCGGAAAGACGTATCACTATTTATATAATTATTTCTTTCATGTTTTTATAAAAGATAATTTAAAAATAATCAAAATATATAAAGTATGAATTCACCAAAACCCATAGAAGAGCTACCAAGCTTCATAAAAGAAAATTATAACATAGCACACCCAATTAACAATCCGTGGCTTAAATATATAGTTGTAGGTGGCGTAATTGTGTTAGCGATAGCTATTTCAGTTACACTAGTTAGAAATAGTCAGCAAAATATTAACCTTATAAAAAAAGAAGAAAATGAAGACTGAACAAAAAGAAGTCTCAGAGTTACCAATCACAGGAATTGTCTATACAACTATTGGTGCTTTAATAATTGTAGCTGGTATTACAGCTATCTTACGACTGAGTAAAACCATGATTAGCGATATGAAAGTGATGGGTTTGTAATATTTGGAGATGCAGTAATAGCTTAATACCTAAATTTAAAGGATGTCGTAAAGACGTCCTTTTTTTATTTTAAAAAATAATAAGTAGTTAAATATTTTTAATAATCTCAATTCACTTAAAGGCAAAAAAATAGCGCAATTCACACGATTATAGTAGTGAAACGTCGCAGAACGCCGTATGGCGCCGTTTAACTTCGTTGAACAACGTTTTAATATGCTTTTTTTACTTTTTGAGCTTTGTGATTTTTAAGATTTATTACTGAGGTTCTTAATAAATAAATTATTTTAAACTTCTATATTTATACCTAACAGATGCGACAGAACCTAATTGTGAAATATAAAAACTATTAATAAATTTACATAAAATTATTCCACTTTGGTATGAAGACATAAATATGTTAAGATATTTGGAATTTTCCCTCCAAAATAAATAAATTTGTTATTTTAAAAAACAACTTTTTAATGGCTTACTACAAAAAAAATAACAAGTAAAGATATTGCTCAGGAATTGGGAATATCAAGATCCGTTGTGTCCTTCGTGTTAAACGGCAAGAATAAGGAAATGAGGATTAGTGATAAACTTACTAAAAAAGTCCTAGATGCGTTATTATAATGCCCTGAGATTTTTGAATGTAAAGAATAATTCCCAAATACGGTACCTTTAATTTAGAAGTTTCTCTTATAACATTCAAAACAGAGCAGCCAATACCAGTTCCTAAATTATTTAATTAAATGTGGTTTGAAATCACCTGTTTTTTGACAACAAATTTGCTCCATAACTTGTAATAATTCTTTTTTCATCAAAGAGATTGTATGATCACCTCCTTTTTTACCTAGAGCTCCAACGCCATACATGAAACTTCTTCCCATGAAAGTAAATTCTGCTCCACTAGCCATTGCTCTTGCAATATCTGGACCACCACGCAAACCTGAATCTACCATTATCTTTGTTTGATGTCCAAATTTTTCAGCTAAACTTGTCATTGGTACTATTGAAGATTGTCCGGCGTCTAATTGACGACCTCCATGATTGGATACAATAATACCATCTACGCCTAAATTTATAGCTCTTTGAGCATCTTCTTCACTAACAACTCCTTTAATAACTAATTTACCTTTCCATTGGTCACGAATAGAAGCAATTCTATCTTCATTTAATCTACCTGAAAAAGTTGCGTCCATGAATTCTCCTAACTTTTTCAAGCTAAGTCCTTTAGGCATATACTTCTCTAATGTTTTAAAACTAGGTTGTCCATGTATTAAAGTTTGCAAAGCCCAATCAGGTTTTCTCATTACTTCAATAATATTCTTAATATTCATACTGGGGGGCATTGCCAATCCATTGCGAATATCACGTGGTCTATATCCAAATGTAGGTACATCTGCTAAAATAACTAATACGTCAGTACCAGCTGCTGCTGCTCTATCTAATAAATCACGTTTTACCGTTTCTTCTGTTGGATGATATAATTGGAACCATGATTTTCCTTCAGTAATTTCTGCTACTCGCTCTATACTAGAAGTAGTAACTGTACTTAAAATAAATGGAACATTGTGTTTCTTCGCAGATTTAGCTAAAATTTCTGGAGAATTTGGCCAAATTAACCCTTGTAAACCTATGGGAGAAATTCCAAAAGGCGCATCATATATGTGTCCAAATAATTCTGTTTTCATTTCTGATTTCTCAAACTTAGATAAGTATTGAGGCATTAATTCAATTTTCTGTAAATCAGTTCTATTTTTATTTAAATTGATGTCTTCATTACATCCGCCATCTAAATATTCAAAAGCAAATTTTGGCATTTTCACAATTGCTCTTTTTCTTAAATCATCTACTGATGGGTATTTTGGATTGATTGTTAATTCCATATTTTTTATTTTTTTATAACTGATAAATTTTATCCATTAATATCCATTTCTCACCTTCTTTTGCAAAAGGTAATTTTTGCTGATATTTCCACATTAGATTTTCCCATTCTTGCACTTTTGGATTTCCTAAATCCATGGTAGTTTTCTTTTCAAAAGAAAAAGTTTCGTTTCCTTCTAAAATCATAAATAACCGATTCCCCGCTAAATAAATATCCAAATGTTCAATACCAGCTAATTTTATACTTTTGGTAATTTCTGGCCATATTTTTTCGTGGTATTTTTTATATTCAGAAATGAGTTTAGGGTCATTAACTAAATCTAAAGCAAAACAATATCTTTTAATCTTTTTCATTTTAAAACGTATTCTTTTAATGAAGCATTACTTGTTTTCTCATACTTCATATAAACAGTTAAACCATACCAGGCTATGTAAATAAAACAAAATAGTGGTAAAATAAAAGAAAAATTAACCTCTGCAACCCCCATTATTTTAGTATCTGAAACACCACTACCTCCTGTATCAATAATCATCCCTTGTAGCATCGGTAACAGAGCACCGCCAACAATTGCCATTACCAATCCAGCAGATCCTACTTTAGCTTGTTCTTCGGTTAAATCATTTAATGCAATTCCATAAATGGTAGGAAACATTAATGACATAGAGAACGATATTCCGACTATGGCGTACAATCCAATTAAGCCTTCAATACAGATAGCAGATAGAACGAAAATACTTGCAAGTAGTGCAAAAAACATTAATAATTTACCAGAACTCATAAAGCGTAACATTGCTGTTCCTACTAAACGACCTACCGTAAATAATACAAATGCTATAAATTGATATGTAAATACATCAACCTTTTCATAACCTACTTCACCTGCATTAGCGACGTCTATTGCTTCAGCATATTGATAAATATAAGTCCAAGTCATAATTTGTGCTCCAACGTATAATATTTGTGCAACAACTCCTAAAACATATTTTCTATTACGCAATAATTTTTTAAAAGTATTTTTTAAGCTAGGCATTTTTCCTTCTTCTTTTGATTGCGGCATTTTATTTACCAAAAACAAAATAAATACACCTAAAATAACCAAACCTAATACTACATAAGGATCGCGTATTACGGCTAAATCTGCAACTTTAATCATTCCTCTTTTTACTTCATCTAAAGCTCCAAAATCTACAATATCGTCAGATTGTAATTTATCATAAACAAAGAATTTTGCTACTAATAATCCAGCAATTAATCCTATTGGATTTACAGATTGCGCTAAGTTTAAACGCTGAGTAGCTGTTTCTTTAGCTCCCATTGCTAATACATAAGGGTTTGCAGCAGTCTCTAAAAATGCCAATCCAAAAGTTAACACATATAATCCCAGACAAAAGAACACAAAACTCTCTGACTGTGCAGCGGGATAAAAAAGTAATGCTCCTGTTGCATACAAGGCTAGTCCAATTAAAACACCAACTTTATAAGAATACTTACGCATAAACATTGCGGCTGGAAAAGCCATACAAAAATAACCTCCATAAAAGGCCATCTGAACCCATGAGGCTTGAGTGTTTGATAATTCTAATACTTTTTTAAATGCATTTACCATGGGATCTGTAACTGCATTGGCAAAGCCCCAAAGAGCAAATAATGATGTTACTAAAAGAAAAGGAATGAGTACTTTTTTTGAAACGATTGGATGTTTTGTAGTGTTTTTCATAATTATATGGATCGGTCTAAATGTGTATAACCACCATCTACAAACAATAATTGTCCTGTAGTATGGCTCGATGTTTTAGATAACAAGAATGCAACAGTGTTTGCAATTTCTGTAGTGGAAGTCATTCGGTTTTCTAATGGAATATTTTTAGTAATACCGTTTATTTTTTCTTCTGGGTTTGGAAAAGTGTCTAACCACTTTTTATATAATGGTGTATAACATTCTGCAACAATTACCGCATTTACGCGAATTGAAAAAGGTAATAACTCTACAGCCCATTCTCTAGTTAAAGCATTTCGAGCTCCATTTGCAGCAGCATAGCCAGAGGTTCCACCTTGACCGGTAAATGAAGTTTTTGAGCCAATATTTACAATGGCTCCTTTACTTTTTTTAAGTGCTGGTAATGCGTATTTAGCCATCGCATAATAATGTGCAACGTTGCGTTGAATCGAGATCATAAAATGATCATAATTTCCATTTTCTAAACCAACTCCATCATTTACACCTGCGTTATTTACCAAGCCATCTATTCTGCCAAATTCTTTAAGAACGCGATCTATAGCTTTTTTACAAGCGCTTTGGTCTGTTAGTTCTGCAAAACAATGAAATGCTTGACCACCATTATTTTTTATTATTTTTACGGCATCTAAAATATTCGCTTTATTTCTACCTACAATTACAGGAATTGCCCCTTCTTCAGCAAGTAAATTACAGATTCCGTTACCAATACCTTTTGAGCCACCGGTAACAATTATTACTTTATTTTTAAGATTTAAATCCATAATTTAATCTTTTAAGTTATACCAATTCATAGCATTTAATCCTATTATTTGTTGCTGTTCCGTTTTAGAAAATTGTTGAATGTAATTTTCAATAAGTCTAACAGTTTCTGTGTAATTGCCGGCTAATAAACTTACTGGCCAATCGCTTCCAAAAAGTAAACGATCATTTTCAAATGCTTTAAAAGCTACATCAAGATAAGGTTGAATCTCTTTTTTATTCCAAGAATTCCAATTGGCTTCTGTAGTTAAACCTGATATCTTACAAGCGACATTTTTAAAACGAGCTAATTTTTCGAGATTCTTTTTCCAAATAGTGATTTTGTTGTCTTTAATGTAAGGTTTAGCACAATGATTTAAAATAAATTTTTGCTTCGAAAATTTGCTAACCAATTCAATTGCTTCTTCTAATTGATGCGGAAATATTAAAATATCATACGTAAAATCATATTTTTCTAATGCAGAAATACCGCGTTGAAATTCTTTTTGAAGCATAAAACCATCTGGTTCTGCTTGTACAATATGACGTAATCCTTTTAGTTTTTTATATTTTGAAAAATGGTTTAGACGTACATCAATATTTTCATTACACAAATCTAACCAACCAATAACGCCCTTTATAAAAGCATTATCTTCTGCTAATTCTAATAAAAATGTTGTTTCTTTTTCTGAAGTATCAGCTTGTACAGCTACACATCCATCAAATTGATGTTGTTTTAGAACTGGTAGTAGATTTTCAGGTAAAAAATCGTATTTAAGTACACTCATTTCTTCATTAATCCACGTATCACATTGCGGATTATATTGCCAAAAATGCTGATGTGCGTCTATTTTCATTTATTTGTAACTTACTGTTTTTTGTTCTGAAACGCCCAATCCTTCAATACCTAAACGCATGATATCTCCTGGCTTTAAATATTTTGGCGGATGGAAACCTAAACCAACACCAAATGGCGTTCCTGTAGAAATAACATCGCCAGGTAATAACGTCATATATTGACTGATGTAAGATACAACTTCTTGTACGTTAAAAATAAAATCTGATGTAGAAGAATCTTGCAAACGTTCGCCATTAACTTCCAACCACAAGTGCAGGTTGTTAGGATCTTTTATTTCATCTTTAGTTGCTAAAAATGGGCCTAAAGGAGCAAAAGTATCACAACCTTTTCCTTTACACCATTGTCCTTCTTTTTCAATTTGAAAAGCACGTTCAGAAACATCATTATGTAAAACATAACCTGCAATATAATCTTCTGCATTTTCTAAAGAAACATGCGATGCTTTTTTACCAATTACGATTGCTAATTCTACTTCCCAGTCTGTTTTTTCACTATTCTTAGGAATTACAACATCATCATTAGGACCCACAATTGCAGTGGTAGACTTAAAGAATAAAACAGGCTCATCAGGCACTTTCATTCCTGCTTCTGCTGCGTGTTTCGCATAATTTAAACCAACGCAAACAATTTTAGAAGGTCTTGTAATAGGACAACCTAAACGAACTACGTCATCAATTATGGGACAATTGCTTTCGTTCGTTTTTATCCAATATTTTAAACGTTCTATCCCGTTTGTTTCAAAGAATTTTTCGTTGTAATCTTCTCCAAATGCACTTACATCTAAACGTTTATCTTCTAATTGAATTCCTGGTTTTTCGTTTTCTTCTGTTCCGAATCTTATTAATTTCATTTTTACATCTTTTATTATTTATTTAATTTCCATTCAACGTAACAAATCCTCCATCAATAGGAAAGTTTGTACCTGTTATAAATGAAGCTTCATCACTGCATAAATAGAGTGCAAGGTTTGCTATTTCTTCAGGTTTTCCCATACGACCAATTGGTTGTGTTTTAGAAAGGTTCTCAAACATTTCCTCTTGATTATTTGGATAATTTTGTTTTATAAAGTTGTCTACAAAAGGTGTGTGCACTCGTGCTGGCGAAATACAATTACATCTAATTCCACTAGCTACATAATCTTTTGCAACAGAATAGGTCATAGTTAACACAGCTCCTTTGGTCATTGAATACGCAAATCTATCTGAAATACCTACTGAAGAAGCAATGGAAGCCATATTAACAATAACTCCTTTTCCATTTTTCATAAAATGTTTAATAGCGGCTTTCATTCCGTTATAAACACCTTTTATATTTACATTATATAGACGATCTAGATCTTCAGAATTTGTATTGTCTATATTTCCAACGTGCGCAATACCAGCGTTATTTATTAAAATATCTATGGAATTATTTTTAGAAATTGTATTAAAAATTTCTTCTATTTGATTTTGATTTGCCACATCGCATTGATAAAAGCTGGCAGAGCCATTTTCTTTTTTTATTTCTGAAACCGTTGTATTTCCATTTTCTTCACTAAAATCAAGAATACAAATATGTGCACCTTGCTTTGCAAAGGTTTTTGAAATTGCTTTTCCAATGCCACTTCCACCCCCTGTAACAATCGCTGTTTTTCCTTTTAAACTAAATATCATATTATTTTAATTGTAGTTTTTTAGCCCAAACTTTTCCATTCGGAAAACTGTAGGTTTCTAATGATTTTGGTTTCATTGTAATGCTATAACCTGGTTGTTTTGGTGGCATATATGCACCGTTTTTAATTACAACAGGCTCAAAGAAATGTTCGTGTAAATGATCTACATATTCTATAATTCTGTTGTCAGTTGTTGCGCTTACACAGATATAATCTATCATAGATAAGTGTTGTACATATTCGCACAAACCAACGCCGCCTGCGTGAGGACAAACAGGAACTTTATATTTTGCAGCCATTAATAAAATAGCCATAATTTCGTTTACACCACCAACTCTACAACTATCAATTTGACAAATTTGTAAAGCGTCTGCCATAATTAATTGTTTAAACATTACTCTATTTTGACAATGTTCGCCGGTTGCAACTTTAATTGGAGCAACGGCTCGTGCAATTTTTGCGTGTCCTAAAATATCATCAGGGCTTGTTGGTTCTTCAATCCAATAGGGATTAAATTTTTTCAATGCAGCCATTTTTTCAATCGCTTCATCTACATCCCATTTTTGATTGGCATCCATCATTAATTGTAAGTCTTCTCCAATTTCTTCACGAATAATTTGTGCTCTACGCATATCATCTTGTAAATTTGAACCAACTTTTATTTTCATATGCTTAAAACCTTCCGCTTTTGCTTCTTGGCAAAGTCTTCGCATTTTATCATCGCTGTAACCCAACCAACCTGCAGAAGTAGTATAAGCAGGATAACCATTTTCTAATAAATTATCAATGCGTTCTTGCTTCGTTGTTTCGTTCTTTTTTAGAATGTTTAATGCTTCACTTGGCGTAATTGCGTCTGTAATGTATGTGAAATCAACACACTTTACAAATTCTTCTGGAGACATGTCTGCAATTAATTTCCAAAGCGGTTTTCCTTCTACTTTAGCGTATAAATCCCAAACTGCATTAACCACGGCACCTGTTGCCAAATGAATCACTCCTTTTTCTGGACCTAGCCAACGCAATTGGCTATCTCCTGTAATCATTTTCCAAAAGTCACCCATGTTTTGAGTAAAGGACTCTAAAGTTTTTCCAATAATTAAGTGGGATAAAGATTCAATTGCGGCAACACATAATTCATTTCCACGACCAATAGTAAATGTTAGTCCATGTCCATTAAATTCTGGATGGTCTGTTTCTAAAATGACATATGCCGCAGAATAATCTGGATCTGAATTCATTGCGTCTGATCCATCTAAAGAATCACTGGTTGGGAAACGTACGTCTTTTGTTACTATATTTATAATGGTAATTGCTTGTTTCATTGCAGGTAGTTTGATACATTACAAAAGTAATAAGTCTTTTAATGTATGTCCACTAAAAACTTGACACAAACTAATACTATTTTTGCACTTAATCTGAATAATTAGTAACATTTGTATAATTAATATGTTTTTTAATATAGGCAGAAGGTGATATTTTCTTTATCATTTTAAATTGTCTATTAAAATTTGATAAATTGTTAAATCCTGTTTCGTAGGCAATTGCTGCAATATTTAAGTCATTTTCTATTAGTAACTTACAAGCATATCCAATTCTTATTTCATTTACGTATTTTGAAAATGTTTTACGATGAACACGCTTAAAGGATCTACTAAATGCAGATGCATTCATTTTTGATATTTCAGCAACTTTTTTAAGGTTAATCTCTTTGTTGAAATTCTTAAAAACATAGGCAATTACTTGATTGGTTAATGCTGAATCTTCTTGTTGTAAGGCGTTTACATAGCCAGAACTTGCCAGTACCTTATAATCACTATGTATTGAGAGCTCATATAGTATCGCTATAAAATGATATGTTTTATTAAAATCTGACGCTGTATGAAGTTTTTCAATAGACTGTCTTAATTTTTTAGAGACGTTTTTAAATTGAATGCCTTGCTCAGCTTTTTTAAAAAGCTGTAAAATTGAATTCATTTCTGGTAAATTAAAAAAAGTGTTTCCTAAAAATAGGTCTTTGAAATGTATAGAAATTGCTGCTGCTTTTAGTGTGCTATTCTCTTCAAAATACAAAGGATCATTTAACCACATATGTGGCAGGTTTTTACCAATTAAAACAACGTCTTTTGGCTGAAATTTTTTTATACTATCTCCAATAAAACAGGTTCCTGTACTCTTTAAGATTGCTACTAACTCTAATTCTGGGTGATAATGCCATAGTTTCAAAAAACTAGGGTAGTTGTTTTTTTTTACAGAAATTCCTGAATTGCTGTTACTTCTATCTAATAAGTGTAGTTTCATTGATGCTAATTTAGCAAATAAAATAAAATAGTATTAAAAAATGCAAAAAAAGTATTACAAATTACTAAAAAATAGGATTATTTTGGGAGTAAATATAAAAGCAGATGCACAGGATTATATTATTTATTAGTTTTTTAATTTCATTATTTTTGCAGTAAGCTTGTGCTTAAAGTTTTGAATTAATTTCTAGTAAAGAAGGTTTTAATAAAAATACTGGTAATTTTATTGAACAAGATAGGTAGTGCTTTTTGTGACACGCAACTCCCAATGGATTGATACGTTATATTCTTTATTGACCCGTCCATAAACAAGAACCACAGAACTAAGTGATGGAGCTATTTCTAGTAATACGATTACTTATTTAATTTTAAAAACGGAGTGTTTTGGATGGGTATAAATGTAAGAGTCAATATTTAGGTGCCTTGGTTAGAACCCTATTCTAAATTTATTTTGTCATTTTAGTGATGCTTCAGAGAACAACAAGAGTGCTAGTAGTCATCAAATTAATTCCGTTTTTCAAGACAGTTTTAAGGTTTTTAATTGGTACGGCAAAAGATAGAATAAGTAAATAATATTTTTTAAAAAACCATCTAGTACCCACCAGTTTTATTTATTAAAATTTTGTTCTATATTTGCGAAATGGAAATTGTAAAAATTAAAGAAAATTATGGTAAGCCGAAGTACAAACAAATTATAGCTTCAATTGAAGATGCTATCCTTAACGGAGTGCTTAAAAAAGGCGATAAGTTGCCGTCTTTAAACCGTATAAAAGACCAACATTCTCTCTCTAGAGATACGGTACTTACTGCATTTAATGAACTAAAAACGCGAGGAATTATTCAATCTATTGTGGGTAAAGGCTACTATATTACGAGTGAAAATGTTGAAGTAAATCAGAAAATATTTTTATTATTTGATGAGTTTAATTCTTTTAAAGAAGACTTGTATAACTCTTTTTTAGTTGGTTTGGGTGCTGCTGTGCAAGTAGATGTGTTTTTCCATCATTTTAATCTAGATGTCTTTAATAAATTAATAAATGACAATTTAGGAGACTATAGTTGCTATGTCATTATGCCTGCCAACCTCAAAGGGGTTGAAACGGTTATCAAAAGATTACCAAATGATAAAGTATATATTTTAGACCAAATACAATCAGAACTATTGGAGTACCCTTCTATTTACCAGAACTTTAAGAAGGATATATATCAAGGTTTAGGAGCCGGACTTGAAGGTATAAAAAAATATAAAAAAGCGATTCTTCTCTACGACAGGGAGCATCAGCCACAAGGAATTTTAGAGGGTTTTAATTTGTTTTGTACCGATTATGCTATTCAAAATGAGGTTATTGAAACGCTAAGTAATAGAACGCTTTCAAAAGGAGAATTATATATACTTTTAGAGGACAAAAATTTAATTCGAATTATTAAGCGTACAAAAAAACAGGACTTTAAACTTGCACAAGACATTGGTATTATTTCTTATAATGATACGCTTTTAAAGGAGGTGGTTGAAGGAGGAATCACAACAATATCAACAGATTTTACCCATATGGGAGAACGATTGGCGCAAATGATTTTGAATAGAGAATTTGTGCAAGTAGAAAACCCAAACAGTTTAATTATTAGAAAATCATTATAACAGTTTGTATAAAATAACAGAAATAGTCGCAGTAGAATTAAATTATATAGAATTAGAGAGTCCTGACGGTCAGTCTAAAGCTCAAATATGTATAAATCAAGGCGGAAGATTAAGTGATTTTGTATTTAAAAATATTCAGATTCTTGCAGATTCTAACAGCACTCCTTATAAAGACACCTTTGCGTCTTCTATTTTGTTTCCATTTGCCAACAGAATTAAGGATGGTGAATACACTTTTAATAATTTAAAATACAAACTACAATGCAACGAAATTGATAAAAACAATGCGTTACATGGTTTCGTTTATAACAAACCATTTGAGGTCATAGATAGCTTGGTTACTCAAGAGTTTGCTTCCTTAACTTTGCTCTATAAAGATGACGGAAAGACGGAGGGGTTTCCTTTTAAATTTAATATAGAATTAACCTATAAACTTTATAAAAACGGAATTATTTTATCAATTAAAGCGGTAAACAATGATAAGAGCAGCTTTCCTTTTAACATAGGTTGGCATCCTTATTTTTACAGTAAAAATTTTGATAATAGTGCTCTAAATTTTAAAAGTGCTACAAAATACGTTTATGATGCTCAACAAATTATTTCAGGCACAACAGAATTAGATGTCGAAATGCCTTTTCAGCTAAAAGACGTAAAATTAGACACTGGTTATCTACTAACAACAAATGAAATTAAGTTCTCGACACCAGAGTATAATTTGAATATAATTTCTAACTCAAAAGATTTTTTTTTGCAACTCTACACACCAGACGATCAAAATATTATTGCAATTGAGCCTATGACCGGTGCGGCAGATAATTTTAATAATGAAATAGGGTTGCAAACGCTGCAATCAAATGAAACATACGATGTAAAATGGTGTGTGTCTATTGAAACTTTAAAACTAAAATAAAAACTAATAAACTAAACAATCAACTATGCAATTCTTAACATTTATTGGATTTACAGCTTTTGTTGCTATCATATCCTATTTAAAAACGAGAGGTACTAAAGAGTCCTCATCAGATGGTTATTTTCTTGGCGGTCGTAGTTTAACTGCGGGTGTTATAGCAGGCTCCTTATTATTAACTAATTTATCTACAGAACAAATAGTTGGGTTAAACGGTTCTGCATATCAAAGTGGTCTATCCGTAATGGTATGGGAAACCCTAGCAGCTATAGCAATGTTAGTTACAGCAATGTTTTTACTACCGCGTTACTTAAAAGGTGGTTTAACAACAGTTCCCGGGTTTTTAGCAAAACGATTCGATGTCACAACAAAAACACTAACCTCAATTTTATTTCTTTCTGGTTATGTTGTGGTGTTACTTCCAGTAATTTTATACTCAGGATCTTTGGCTATTAGCGGTATGTTTGATATACCCGAATTATTAGGTGTTACGCATACGCAATCTATTTGGATTTGTGTTTGGGGAATTGGAATTATCGGCTCTTTCTACGCTGTTTTCGGAGGTTTAAAAGCCGTTGCTATTTCAGATTCTATTAATGCTATTGGCTTATTGATAGGAGGGATTTTAATTCCAATATTTGGCTTAATGATGATTGGTGATGGAAGCATTTTAGACGGCCTATCAACCTTAACTACTGAGAATCCAGATAAATTTAAATCGATGGGTAGTGCAACAGATCCTGTTCCATTTTACACCATTTTTACAGGAATGATGTTAGTACAGCTTTTTTATTGGGGGACGAATCAACAGATTATCCAAAGAGCACTTGGTGCAAAGGATTTAAAAGAAGGACAAAAAGGATTATTACTGGCTTCTTTTATAAAAATACTCGGGCCAATAATTGTTGTTTTACCTGGTATAATTGCCTTTCACCTATTTCAAGGAAATTTAGAGAGTGCAGATAGTGCGTATCCAATGTTGGTGAAAAAAGTATTACCTAGCGCTTGGGTTGGTTTTTTTGCAGCAGTATTATTTGGAGCTATTTTAAGCTCATTTAACAGTGTTTTAAATAGTTCTGTAACCTTATTCGGAATTGATATTTACAAACAACATATTAATAAAAATGCATCTGAAAAAACAGTGGTAAAATACGGAAAAACATTTGGTGTTATTTTAGCCATTGCTTCTATGTTTATTGCACCACTTATTGCCAACGCAGGCAGTTTGTTTGCATATCTTCAAGAGATTAACGGTATTTACAGCATTCCTATTTTAACCATTATAGTTGTAGGCTATTTAACAAAACGTGTGCCTGCCATTGCAGCTAAAGTTGGATTATTTTCTGGTTGTTTATTATACATTCTCAGTCAGTTTATTCTTCAGCCATATTTTATTCATAAAGCACTCGAAAATGCAGCAGCTAAAGAGATTACTGACAGCGCTGCTCTAGCACTCATAGAAGCACAAGCTTATCCGCACTTTTTAGATGTGATGGCAATTTTATTTGCATTAAATGTTAGCATCATGTTAGTTATCGGAAAGCTAAAACCAAGAGAAGAAGATTTTGTGCAAGAATATACAAAACAAGTAGACATTACACCATGGAAGTACACAAAACAAACGGGTATTGTTATCTGTGTAATTGTAATAGGTGTCTATATTTATTTTGCTTAATTATTATGAGTAAAAAATTAGTTAAAGAAGTTAAGGGTAGTTTTAAAGAACAATTTAAAACCAAACCTCTTATTGTATTTTCACCAGGTAGAATCAACCTTATAGGAGAGCACACGGACTATAATGATGGTTTCGCATTTCCTGCAGCTATTAATAAAGGTATTGCGCTTGCCATAAACAAGAGTGAATTAAGTGTAAGTAAAGCTTATGCCTTAAATAATGAACAACTTTACGAATTTAATATAGAAAATCCCAAACCCTTAGAAGATGGTGGTTGGAGAAATTATGTTTTAGGTGTTGTTGCAGAATTACAAAAGCTTGGCAAAGAAGTTGGTAACTTTAATAGTGTCTTTGCTGGTAACATTCCAGTAGGTGCAGGTTTGTCATCATCTGCAGCTTTAGAGAATAGTTTTGCATTTGCACTAAATAAATTGTTTGAACTAGGCTTAACTAAAAATGAAATGATTTTAATCTCTCAACAAGCTGAGCATAATTACGCAGGGGTAAAATGTGGCATTATGGATCAGTATGCGAGTATGTTTGGAGTTAAAAAAAGTGCTTTACTTTTAGATTGTAGAACGGTTGAATCTCAATCTTATAAAATAGATTTTAAGGAGTATAAATTAATGCTGATTAATAGCAATGTAAAGCATGATTTATCCGAAAGTGCATATAATGAAAGACGAGAAGTGTGTGAAAAAGTTTCAAGGCTTTTGCAGATTGATGCTTTAAGAGATGCGTCTAAAGAAGATTTAGACAAAATCAAAGAAGAAATTACAGAAGAAGAATTTCAAAAAGCATTATATGTAATTCAGGAAAATAAACGTGTAAAATTATTTTCTGAAGCGATACAAGAAAATGATATTAATACATTAGGAAAATTGCTCTATCAATCGCATGAAGGTTTGAGCACTAAGTATAAAGTAAGTTGTGAAGAGTTAGATTTTTTAGTTGATAGCGCAAAAGAGAACTCAAATATTCTTGGAGCACGCATGATGGGCGGTGGCTTTGGGGGCTGCACAATTAACTTAATTTTAAAAAGAGATTTTAAAAGATTTGAAAAAGAGGTGTTAGATAGTTTTCAGAAAAAATTTGGAAAAGCGTGCGCTGTCTTTAAAGTAAAATTATCAAAAGGAACACAGATAGTTCCATAATAGTAGTAAAAAAAATGAATACAAATTTACAAGATTATTCGCATAAACGTTTTAATATTTTAACAGGAGAATGGGTTTTAGTATCACCTCACAGAGCAAAACGACCATGGCAAGGACAGAACGAAGCTGTTTCTAACGGACAACGTCCTGCACATGACCCAAACTGTTATTTATGCGCTGGAAATACTAGAATTAATGGAGAGATAAACCTCGATTATAAAGATGTTTTTGTCTTTACTAATGATTTTGGGGCTTTACAGACTACTTCTCCAAAATTTTCAATAACTGAAGATTTATTTAAAGCCGAAAGTGAACAAGGTATTTGTAAAGTGATTTGTTTTAGTTCAGACCACTCAAAAAGTTTGGCAGATATGGAAGTGCAAGATATTGATAAAGTAGTTAAGACTTGGCAGAATGAGTATAAAGAATTGGCTTCAAATGAGATGATTAATTATGTTCAGATTTTTGAAAATAAAGGTGCTGTAATGGGGTGCAGTAACCCGCATCCACATGGGCAAATTTGGAGCCAATCAACCTTACCCAATGAAGTTGATAAAAAAGACCAAAAACAAAAAACGTATTATACTAAAAATAAAAGTAGTCTATTAGGTGATTATTTAAAACAAGAACTTGAAGTTAACGAGCGTATAATTTATCAAAATGAACACTTTGTTGTGCTCACACCATTTTGGGCAATTTGGCCTTTTGAATCGATGATTGTTCCTAAGGTGAAGTATAAAAATATTACTGAGATTTCTAACATAGAGAGTCTCGCTTTTGCAGATGCAATTTCTAAAATAACAAAAGCATACGATAAACTTTTTGAATGTTCTTTTCCGTATTCTAGTGGAATTCATCAATCTCCAACCAACGGAGAACCAAATGAACATTGGCATTGGCACATGAGTTTTTATCCACCATTATTAAGAAGTGCATCCGTAAAGAAGTTTATGGTAGGCTACGAAATGTTTGGTTCGCCACAACGAGATATTACTGCAGAACAAGCTGTTGATAGATTGAAAAATTTGATACATTAAATATTTTCAATTAAACCAACATAACATATTAAAGTTCAGTAAAAAGTAAATATGTGTTACATAATTGTACATTATAGACAGATGAGGACTTGAATTTTGTGTAATATTGATAGATATTACTATTTATGATATTCAAGTTAAAATATCAAAAATAAATTTAAATTAGTATTTTAAATGAAAAACTTCATAGCAATTATTGCATTTTTACTGTTTAGTTCCTGTGCACATATTGAAAATAAAACGGTACTAAACGCCAAACAGAAGCCTAATATAATTTTTATATATCTTGATGATCTGGGCTATGGAGATGTGAGTTCATACGGAGCTACCGAGTTAACTACCCCCAACATTGATTTTTTGGCAAACAATGGTCTTAAGTTTACCAATGGATATGCCACTTCGGCTACCTGCACTCCAAGTAGGTATGCCTTACTAACAGGTCAATATCCATGGCGTAATAGAAATGCGAAAATACTTCCTGGGACAGCGCCTTTGTTAATCGATACCGCACAAATGACGATTCCTAAAATGTTGCGTCACAATGGATATCAAACAGCGGTTATTGGCAAGTGGCATTTAGGCCTTGGAACCGGAAATATTGACTGGAATACACACATCACGCCTGGACCCAATGAGGTTGGATTTGATTATAGTTTTATTATGGCTGCAACACAAGACAGGGTTCCAACCGTATATATTCAAAATGGAAATGTGTACAATCACAATCCTAACGACCCTATAGCAATTGATTATAAAAATAACTTTCCTGGAGAACCTACAGGGGAAGACGCACCCCATTTATTAAAAATGAAAGGGGATTCCCAGCACAACAGAACCATTGTAAATGGGGTTCCTCGAATTGGACATATGAAAGGCGGGCAGGCTGCGCGCTGGGTTGATGAAGACATGGCTGATGTATTTTTAGAGGAGGTACAAGCCTATGTTCGAAACAGTAATGAGCAACAACCTTTCTTTTTGTATTATGGCTTGCAGCAACCGCATGTACCAAGAACACCACATCCGCGTTTTGTGGGCGCAACTGGTATGGGCCCAAGAGGCGATGTGATTGCAGAAGCAGATTGGTGCATTGGAGCGCTCATAAAAACCCTTGAAAAGCAAGGGCTATTAAAAAATACTCTTATTTTCTTATCTAGTGATAACGGCCCTGTATTAGACGACGGATATGAAGATGATGCAATTGCTAAGCTGGGAAGCCATTCGCCAACAGGGAATCTAAGAGGCGGTAAATACAGCTTGTATGAAGCCGGAACGCGAGTACCATTTATTACCTATTGGAAAGGAAGTATTAAACCTGGTGTATCGGATGCTATTATTTCTCAAGTTGACTGGTTGTCTTCTCTGTCTACCTTAACAGATTCAATAATTACAAATTTAGATAGTGAAAACCACATGGATTTATTACTCGGTAAAGTTAAGGAAGGCAGGACTGACTTAATTTTAGAAGCAACTTCTAGAACAGCCTACCGCCAAGGAGATTGGGTATTAATACCTCCTTACGAAGGACCGAAAATGTTTTTAACGAAAGGCATTGAGACAGGAAATAGCGAAGATATTCAGCTTTATAATTTAAAAGAAGACCCATCGCAGCAAAATAATTTAGCAAGTAAGCTGCCAGAAAAAAGTAAAGAGATGATGACCGATTTTAAGAATATTGTAGGAGATACTTACAAAAACACCAGTAGATTGCAATTTGACTAATTTTTGAGGATCTCGCTAGAAAATAACCATTCTTTGTGATCTCTAACCATAATTGTGTTGCGGTATTGCTGTCTGAAAGACCAAAGCCATGGCCGCCTTCCTTTAAAATATACAGTTCAATAAAAATCTTATTTTTTTTGCAGCGTTTTATGATACAAGATGCTATTTTCTGGGACAACCACTTGATCGTCTGTAGCATGAATGAGTAAGTTTGGAGGGGTATTTTTCCTCATAAAAAAAATACAATAAAATTCTGATATACAGTTTCATATAGATTTTTACTCATAGAGTAAAATAGACAAAGCCACCGAATTGTGGTGGCTTTGATCTAAAAAATTAATTGATTAACTAATTGCTATTATTTCTTTATTAGTTTTTGAGTTGTAAACCCAGGCACTTGCATAAAGTAAACCCCAGTATTTAGATGACTAAGATTTAACGGGCTACCGTCATAAATATGATTACTTGCTTTTGCACCTGTTATTGAGTAAATAGAGATTTTACGCCCTATTTCGACTCCTTTGAGTTGTACGATATCTTCAATTGGGTTTTGTGATAAGTTAAATGTTGGAAGCGTATGAGGATCTACATTTAAAGTACTTCCTTGTGTCATGACAACTTTATCAACCAAAAAACCTCTAGTGCCATTAATGGGATCTTGAGCATGAATAAAACCAGAAATACCTCCAGAAGATGCAGCAGTAAAAACAGCCGCAGGGATTCCATTAATGACAGCTATTTCTGAACTAATATTATCAGTAACATTTATTATATTTGAGGATAAGCTTGAGTTTGCGGCATCAGCACCTAAAGTTAGCGTAACTTTTAAAGCTAAATCCTTTTGCTGAAAATCAGTTAATCCTGCTCCGCCACTATCAACAGGAGTATTTCCTTGTTTTCTGACAGAAAGGGAACCATCATTTAGTGTAGAAAGCTGTATGTTAGCAATGTTACCAGAGTTAGAACCGTTATCATTAAAACCAAATCTCGAAATTAATTTACCAGGTGGTAAGTCTATATTAAACCTGAAATGAGCTTCAAAAGTAATTTCAGTACCAGAAACAATAAATGGAACTCCCCATCTTGCCCATGAATAACCAGCGGTTGTCTCTATTCTTTCTACACCCGCAGTTGGATTGACAAACCAGTTAGCACCTCCCCAGTCTGAACTATCTTCAAGAGGTCCTTGAACATAATTCTCCGCTAAAGTAAAGTCAGCTGTAGTTTGTGCATTCAAAAAATTTGCAGTCAAAGCAAATAATAAAAAGTAAATTTTTTTCATAATATATTGAATTTAAGTTTAACTAAAAATAAACGTAGAATTTTTAACAGTGTATTACAAATGTTCATAATTGTATTACAAATTACTATATAAGCACTATTCATTTTTAACAATTGACCAGCTTCTTTTGGTAGGCTTATTTTTTCTATAAATTTCTTTCGCTATTTTTTTTAATCGGTTATTTAATGAATCTTGTTTTGGAAGAACCTCATAATAGTCGTGCATGCTTTTTTTTATATACTTATAAAACGCTGCGCCTTTCATTTTTTTTAGCTTTTTTTCCAAGTGAATTTGTTTACTAGGTAAATTGTTAGGACCGGTGTAATCTCGAAGGTATTTAAAGACCATAAACGGAACCGCTCTCAGTTGATAGCCTGTTTTTCGATAGTCTTCACAAAGCGCCATGATTTCTTGTGCTTGTTTGTATTGCGGTGTATTCGATTCAGTTGAAAGATTGACTCCTTTGTTAAGTTGTTCTGCAGAATAAGTAGTTATCAATTTATCCTGAATAAAAAATGCATAGTCGCCATCTTCCAGACCAATAACTTGAAGGATTTCTTGGTTAAAATTTTTTTCAAAAGGAAGTAAAGGAATGGCTTTGTCCATTGCATTATTTGTGGGAAAAGGCAAGCTGTTTTCTAAGCAGTTAAAAGAAATTTTTTCACTTGAAACATGCAGCTCATCTAAACAGGAGTTCTCTGTTTTAATTCGATTTTTTTGATTTAGGTCAATGGAAACTTTAGCGACCACACTTGAAGATTCGATAGTAGATAAAATCTCATGAAACATAATGAAGTGCCCTGTGGTTTCTGGATGTACGCGGTCTTTGCCAACAATAGTAAACAAAGAATCATTCTGAAGTTCTCGGTCCATGATGTTTTTCATTCGCGTATTTAAATCAACAACGGCGGTGTTATACTCATTTGCAATTGATTTAATTTGGTCAGAACATACAATGAGGGCATCATTACAGCCCTTATTATTTGTGCGCTCAATCTTTGAATATTGATCGTAAATTGAAGGCGTGAGGTATATTGGGGTGATTCCCGAAGCTTTAATTTTTTTTGCTAAAATATTTGTGTTTTGTTTGTATTCAGACAGCGCATTTTTTCGTTTTCTTATAATCTCATCGGAAGCTTGACCCTCAAAATAGAGCGTCCGTATTACATCATTCATGCCGGTCATTAAAAACACATGACTTGGATGATGCACAAGTACATCATCCTTAAAGCGGTAATGCATTCCTTCGGCGTTATCTCCCGCAATGCCGCAATTATAAAAGGTAAGTTTTAGACTTGGAAAGCGTGTAGCATAGAAGAGCTGTAAGAATTCATGAAACTGTCCACCATGAGTAATGCTATCCCCTAAAAAGCAAATGGTATTTCCACTCTCAAAAATTTTGGATGTAGGGGCCTGTGCATCTGCTGTCTGGGGTTTCAATAAATGTATGAAAATAATACATAAAAAAATAAGAGACCTTTTCTTAAACATCCCGCTATCGCTTTATGATTAGCTTCAAAGTGGTATTATGCACCCTAACAAAATAAAGTCCATTGCTTAGATGTTCCAAGTTTATGGAGGTCTTGTCATACCTACTTGTAAATACCTTAGCACCAGTAATTGAATAGACAGAAATCATACTTCCTACTTCAGCGTTTATAATTTGAACTATACCAGTGTTGGGGTTGGGATAGATTTTTAATTTATTTCTTCCAAGATCACTCTCAGTTGTATTCATCCCCAAAACGGTTGAATTTAAAGAATCTACAGTTAGCACAACAGAGCTTATATGCCCATCACTATCTGGGAAAGTGATAGAAATAGTGTTGTCCGGTTGGATAAGATTTATTGGCACAGGAATTTCAATGGCTCCAAAAAAATCGTCCCTACTTGTTTGATTATAGCCTTTCCAATTACTAGGCATAGGAATGGAGACCCCATTAATTAAAACAGTTGGTGCTTTTGAACGATTATGCTTTCGCCCGATACTCATTGCTAGAGTTGCATATCCAGAATTGGGAGTAAAAACATTATTAAAATTAAAATTAATTGGTTGACCTGCTTGTATGGCTTGTAAATAGGTCTGGCTATAATAACGTTCAGATTCAATTAGATTGTCATAAGTAGGCGATTCTGAGAAAGTATATTCAATTAAAGTCGTTTCGTTTTTAGAAAGGGTAAACGTTTCAGGATGTGTTGAAAATAATTGATCCGTATAATCTGGGTCCGCGTCTCGGTGAATTGTTAGGGATTTAATTCTTACATTGCTAATTGTAGGTAGGTTTCCATTCAGATTTAAATTAATAGGTTGGTTAAAATCATCCAAATTGTTTAGGGCAACATATAATTTATTGTTATTCATAAACGCTTGAACTTGAACATCTCTATTATCTGACTTAATTAATACTCTATCACCGGCAAGATCTTTCCATAAATCGTAAAAGTAGATTCTATTTGTAAATTCCCAGCCTGTAACTTGATCTAATGGAACCCCTAAAGGGATTGGTTTGTACAGCACTGCTTTGTAGGGCATATAATTATTTTCTTCTGTGATGTGCCATGTAGATTTACCCGTTGTAAAGGGAATTGCTATTTCCATTCGATTTGTTCTCTCCAAAAGGCCAAACAGCATTGCATTTTGAGAGCGTATGGATTGCATATTGCTAAGATCACTAAATTCATCATTTTCAATACCTCCAAATTCTGTGATGGCATGCGGTTTAATAATTCCCCATTTTACATAGCTGTAGGTTTCTATCATATCTAAAATAGCTTCCATATTACTACCGGATCTTTTAGTGTCCTTGCCAATTTGATTGATTCCGTCATACAAATGTGTAGAAAAAGCATCCATATCCTCACCAGCTTCATCCATAAATAGTTTCATGTTTTGATTCCAGATGGAAAAGTCATTTTTTTCAAATGATGGAAATGCAGAGGAAAACCCGAGTACTTTCATATTGGCGAGTTCGGAGGCGGCATGAATTTTTTGTCCAATTTGCTTAAAAAACTGAGTCATCTCAAGTTTCACTCTAGCTTCTGCAGCCGAATTCCAATCGGGTTCGTCATAAAAATCACGCGCATGAACAAAGGGTTCGTTCATTGGTTCGTAATATTCAGGTCGTGAAAATGGAGCGACACGATTTTTAAAATAGTCTACGGTCCAATCTGCAAACGCTATTGGATCAAGGCCTTCTGCATACACTTTGTTTGGGTGATCAGTTGCTATGTATCTGCGCACCTCTCTTAGCTCTGTAGTACCTCCAGTAATAGGGTCTGGATAAACACCAACTACGCCTGTAATTTGCATGGCTGCCGACCCTGGAGACCAAAAACCTCTTCCACTTTGACTCACATTGTAATTAGAGTAGAAACCATTCTCAACATCATTTGGGTTTGAATGAATATTAAAATATTTAGTTCGATCTAGTGAAGAAATGCCGCCAATCCTTCTTTTTATTTTTGGGAATACGTCTACATTTGTAGTCATGCTAACTTTTTTTACATTTATTGCCGAAATTGAGTTTCCGCTTTTAAATGATTGTGCATGGAAAAAACCATAAATTTTAGACGTTGCAGCTGCATAAATAGCTGCGCTAACCCCGGTGTATGATCCAATACTTGAAGCGGTTCCATCGGTAACATTAAGTAATTTTGCCGAGAGTGTAGATGTATCTGCAGCTGTGCCTAATGTAAATGTCACCAAAACAGCCAAGTCATCTGTTGTTCCATTTGACCCTTGGCAATCAGAAATGGGTAAAACAGTTTCTAAACTTAGGGGAGCATTATTTGTATTGTTACGGAGTTGAAGTGCCCCTCCTGGAGTATCCTCACTGTCATTTGTTGTGGATAAAAAGACGGTATTTGAAGGCGGATTTGAAGTACTAACAGCGCTGCTTGAACTAAAGCCAATTTTAATCATCGGATTGTTTTGAGCAGTTAAGTTTCCTGTAAAATTTAAATCGACCCTAAAAGTTATTTGATCTCCTGATCCAGACAATGCAAATTCTTGCCCCCAAGCTGCTCTTTTCCATTCTTCAGAGGTGGATACCAAGCCTTGAGTAGCATCCACCATCCAAGTTGCTGTTTGATAATTTGAATCCCAACTAGTTTGATTGTAAAGTGCTCCATTGGTAAAGCCCTCATCGGATGTGAAATTAACTACGTTTTGCCCTTGTATCCAGCTGATACAGAATGCAAAAATGAATAGTTGAACACCTATTATTTTATTTTTCATCTAATACTTTATTTTTGACCTCCTCTTAAAAAGTAGTACTTAATTTGAAGGATTTATTATTTTTTCTACATCCAAAATTAGGGAGCTTACATGCCCACCAGAATCTGGAAAAGTAATATTTACTTTATTATTTTCTTTTATTAAATCCATAGGAATCGGAATTTCAATAGCCCCGAAAAACTTTTTTCTATTGGCCTGATCATAACCTTTCCAGTTTAAAGGAATTTCAACTTTTTCTCCATTGACGAATACCTTTGGAGTTTTTGATAAATCATGACCCCTACCTATACTCATACATAGTTTGGAAAATCCAACTCCAAGTTGGACATCATTAAATTCAAATATTAACTCTTTTTGAGCTACAATAGGAAGTAAGTAATTGCTGCTGTAGTAGCGGCTGGATTTAATTTTATTAATAAATTTTATGGTGTTTTTTAAATTAAATTCTAGTACAATTGTTTCTGCAGGATCTATAGAAAAAATATCAGGAATTGTGTTTATGGTTTGTTCATAATACCGAGGAAAATTATCAGAATATACAGTTAACGACTTAACCAATAAATCACTAATATTAGATTTTATTGATTCAATATCTAACGCTACTTGTTGTGCAGCATCGTCTAAGTTATTTAGTGCTACATATAATTTCTTCTCATCCAAAAAAGCTTGGACTTGAATATCAGGGTTTGATGTTGAAACGAAAACTCTTTTTCCTT
>Ga0115008_10000601_pt1 | contig 27453 bp, 32 predicted proteins | sample FraStrMetagenome_FD_87164 | JGI IMG/M metagenome (GOLD analysis project Ga0115008, IMG submission 87164) | Marine eukaryotic phytoplankton communities from Arctic Ocean - Fram Strait ARC3M Metagenome | ecosystem: Environmental > Aquatic > Marine > Oceanic | place: Fram Strait | collected... | reverse complement strand
TATAACAACTGCTACTACTCCTCTTCCGAACCTGTAACTGATGAAGAGGATGAGTTGTAACTACAAAGTAATTTATACCTGGTACAAGAGTAGAAGTTAATAAAATAAAAGCATACAGTTTTTTTAAATAAGATATGTGAGCGTGTATGCGAAACGCAAAATCGCAATAGTCGACAATGTGGAAATCACCAAGTAATGCTTCACCTTAACGTTGTAAAGGTCTACGAAAGCGTATTTTTCATCACCCATGTCGTGAACTTCCGAAAAGCAGTGGATGCTTAAAATATTCTTTACATGATACACAATGCAGCTCCCAAAAAGTCGAAGTATGGGTTTCGATCGAAGTAAAAAAACACCGGAGGACTTTATATGAAAACAAACCACACAAAGTAGGTGACTTATGTCACGCTTTTTGCATTGAGCTCGTAGTCATGATGTGTTGGTCAAAATAAAATTCTAAGATTACAGATTACACTACAAGCGGAAAATTTCGAGTTGGCCTTAAAGAAAAGTTCATTTCAATGGAATTTGGTTTCAGAATCGCTCCTTCATAAGACAGTTTTATTACCCAAGCGCATTCATAGCTTCATTCACGATCACTGAGAACCAATAGTATTGCATCATAGTTAACGCAATATTGATAAAGAGAAAGTAATAAAGGCAATACATCTTTCCTGGCCTATATCTTTCATGGATACCACCCTGTAATGCATTGATACAATCACTCCAGAAGTTTATACTCACAAGTGTCCAGTTTATTACACGATACCAAAAGAAAGTTAGTGCAAAGCACACTTTACATATTTCAATCCAAGTATGATACAACGATCCTTCCATGGGAGGGAAATATCTTGAAAAGTCCACGAAGCATAAGAAAATCGATGATATCTCCGAGCAACCAAGAAAGTAGGAACCATAATAGTGTAAATAGGTGTGCTCCATGCTCAGATAGCCACCAAATCCTATGGAATTAGTTTATGATAAGAAATGAACGACCGCAAAAATCATATTATGTAAACTGCTCACCAGCCATTACGTGATGAGTGAGCATAATCGGTGTTGCATGCTCTGGAATGGAAAGCGATATGAAGAAATCCCACACTTGAAAACTAAAATTAAATGCTCCAAGCCAAGCCGCCTCTGGTAATCTTCCGAAAAGCCTCCCCTCAACCGTCTGGGGAAGCTTCAGATGAGCAGATTTACTAACTTGCCAGGACCAAAATCCAACGACACCACAAAATAAAATGGGAATAAATGCCGCCGCTTGAAACGCGGCTAGATCTCCACGAGTGCACAATTTGAACTCGCCGACCATGTACTTTTCCTCATTGCAAAACTCATCCGCAGGTTTCAAATACGAACCACTGTCCGAAAGTAGGTATACACCACAAAAATAGACAATTTGTAACAAAAATACTATTCCAATTACCGTCTAGTCATTTGTATGAAAGTTAGTAAAATTTTCTGATGTGTGGCATTGAATACATTATGAAAAAACGAATCACGTACAAATTTCATTTTGGCCAAGCCCGAATCAATAATCGGGGGAACTACAACTTCAGATTTTTTTACAGACCCGTCCTGCATTTCACTTCTATAAATCACTTCTCTGTATCATTTATATCTTAAGAGACTCCTTATTGTAGTATTCCTGTTATAGTTTTAACGAGGGATTGCACAGTATATATAACAAGGTTGTCGTCTCGTGTACCGTAACTGCAACTTTTCCGGCTTCGGTGCGACGTTCCGGATCCGGACACCAGTTCAGCCGCCGGCGTTATGTGTACGAGTTCGTACATCTACTCGTACATACACTTCGAAGTAATTTAGCCGATGTGAGAGAAAGGAGAGAGGAGATCGACAGTAGAATCTACATGTGTAAAAATATTTTGACATGTGGGTACAAAGAGCTGTACAAAGTACAAAATGTACGAGCGTGCCCATTTACCGGTGTAACCCACACATGTCAAAAAGTTTGGATTTGGCCAAAAGATCATTTTAGATTTTGGATATCAGTGCACGGTAACGGTACCACAAGCACATTACATGAGACAACAGACAACATACATGATATGTACTCGTACATATTTGGTTCAACACGCATGTACTGCCAGATTCCTTCTATTCAAGAGAGTTCATTGAAGATTGCGGATCTTCCCTCTAACTCCAGAGAAAATTAGAGAGACTGTTTGATCCTACTTGTTTCGTTCGCAAGCTCGAAGAATTTATGAACTGAAAGTCTGGGGTGCATAAATGAAAATATAAGAACAATTATCATAAACCGTCATCCCACTCTTCCAGTAACGGTGCGTTTTACCAGAAAGCTGTTCGAAAGTCTCTACAGCAGATTTGCGCCCGAGTGTAAAGGGAGGTGAAGTATAAAATGTCCTCAGGCTTAAGAATTCGAGATTTATGTCAACAAGTTATCAAAGGAAGAAGACGATTTTCGGAAACAGTGACATCAGCGCCATGTCACGTCGATACGAGGTTTGCTCCCAAAACCTTTGATTGTCAAAATGCACTTGTGTATCCTGATGTAGTGTCGACGGAGGAGTGTGAATGTATCATGGAAGATATCGAAAATGTGTTGAGGCGAAAAAGGTACGAAAAAGGGCATTGGGATGCTGTAATAACTAATTATCGAGAAGCGGAGTTAAACTCAACAAGAATATCCAAGGAATCACATGAAGTATTTTTACGGATAAGAAATTTCATTCAGAAGACATACTTTGAAAACAGATCAATAGAATGGTTGCCTTGTCATGGTATTGATCTGAAAAAGAACGGTGTTTTATCGGCACATGTAGATTCAGTGAAGTTCAGTGGTGAGGTTGTGGCAGGTCTAAGCTTGAACAGTTCATCAATTTTGCGGCTGAAACTGTCCACGAAAATAGCCAAAAAGAATAATGGTCACATTGACCTGTATTTGCCACCTCTTTCATTGTATGGTAAGGAATTAAGACCAATTGATTGTTAATGTAGAAATGCTGAGGTCTTATCATGGATAATGTTAAGCTTTACTGTTCTAATACTTTTTTGTCACTCAGTCCTCACAGGCTCAGCGAGATATGATTACACACACGAACTACTTCCCTCGTTAAGCACATTCTATTCTCACAATTTTGGAGAAGTAGAAGTTGGGCGTGAGCGTAGAATAAGTGTAATCTTCCGGGACAGTAAAGGGCCTAACAATTAACAATTCATCATTACCTTGAAATATGAGACACTTTGGTTCAACTGGATAGTAACCAACTAAACTGTTACCAGAGTAGATGTTAACAATAACAAGCGAAAAAATTCCAAGAACGATGTAGCATAATCGAGGCTCAGCCGCTTTGGTGCCAATAAGTGCTTCTTCACTTTGTAAAACATAAACATGCTAGCTATATGCATTTATTTCTATCTATTCCTATACTTCTTAGCCTCTGGCGTTGTTCCAAATAATTCCTCATCGTCATATAGATTATCAACGTCGCTTCCTGCGCTTTCACCTGACAGCTCGTTCAAGAAATCGTTGGTAGTCCTCCTATCGTCATTTGAATGAAAGGTTCTCTTCTTAGACCTTCTATTACCCACTTTTCGAGTCAAGTTACGATCATCACTTGAGTTGTGGTTGCTTTCCGTAGAAAGGAATATTTCAGAAGCTTTCTTCGTTGCTGTCGAAATTGCTTTCGACGCACAGATTTGTCCTTTCAAAACTAACCACAATTTTGCAAATTCTTTTCCAACAACCTTGAAATTTATATCGATATATTTGTCTTGAGTAAGTATGATTGAAAGTTTTTGTCGATCCTGCGGGTCAAGTTTCAAAAATTTGGACAAGCATGTGGTGAAAGGTTCAATTTGATCAGGATTAGTTGACATCATTGAAGCCAAGGCTCGTGCAACGTTTGGTTTGTACTTCACAACGCCTTTAAATTTCTTGTAGTTGGGTAAATTCTTTAGGGATGGTCCATTTTTATCGCTAGGACTGCCAACAATTTTATACAGACTTGTGATATAATCAAAAGGTGTCTTTCTAGGGGGCACAAGAGGTTTGCCCATATGAAGGTAAGCAATCACTGCAGCCAGACACCAAGCGTCAGATTCAAAAGAGTAGGCCTGAGCACCAAGTAAGATTTCAGGTGCAACATACGGGTCGCTGAGTCTTTCGTTATCTTTCTTCAATTCCAAAACCCCTTTACTCCTTTTCTTAGCTTTCTCTTTCTCTAAATCGTGGGCTATGACAGAGCAGCAATTAAGATTAGAGAGTTGTGCAACACCGTTGTGATTTATCAATATGGTATCTGGATTGAGTGTTCGTATATTTATGAGATTCTCATGACAATGCACGAATCCAGCAAGCAAATCTCTCGACCAACAACGAATAAGCAAAGGGTCAACTTCTAGTTTGTATTTCCTTCGATTCAAAATAGTTTGTAAGGGACAAATAATTTCTCCCACAATAAGATGGTGCTTATCACAAGCTCGAAGAATGTTGAGTGGACGAATTATGTTGGGATGAGGGAGAAGTTGATGAAGCAAGTACAATTCCTGCAATGATGCAGCGCTAACGCCCATAGAAGAGTTTGTCGAGCGGCCTGCTTCCCGTTGAGCAGCCTTTATACTCGGCCAAGAAACCAAAGAAAATGTTCCTGATCTTCGCTTCAAATTATTCACAACTTTAACAATAGAATTCGACTTTTCTACGGCATACGATTTGTTGAGTGGTTCAAATCCTGAGACACCGGACTTTATGCTTAGAAACGAGTCCAAAATAGATGATTCAGGTTCGAAAGTCAGAGTACCTGTGATAATTCCTTTGCCGCAAGCACCACTTTCAACAAAAGTATTATCATTAGAGCTATGTTCGATAATCATCTGTGCTGATTTAATAGGTCTCTCTATTCTTGAAATCATGTACTCCATGGAAAGATTTGATTCTGAAACCAAATTTTTCAAATTTCCTGCAAAGTTGTTTTAGTGAGTTAAATTAGTTCTAACAAATAAGATGTTGTATTGACCATACCTAGTAGGCTGAGGACCTCCTGGAAAGCCACGTGCAAACATCTGCAATCGCCGAAATAAGTTCTGAGCACAAACTTTGACATTCCCACATCTAACGAAGTGTCTACTCCAAGAAAAGACGCTAACTTGCTACTTTTTAATCTGTCTTGGTCGAGCTTAGTAAGAAAGTCACATACTTCATCATCGCAGCTAACCTCTAGTTTGTAAGTATTTTGATAATCTGTATTTTGATTGCTCGACATATCTAACAGTTGTCCTACTCTTGACATGTCATAATTACCTTTCAAAATTTCCTTCAAAATTCTTGGTTTCTGCGGTTCCACCTGACAATAGGAAACAAAAAGTGTACATGTTTCTCTCACTCTGGACGGAATCAAGCCATATTTCGAAAACAGCGACGACAATTCTTTACTATCTGCTGTCGTCGCGAAAATCAGAATCCACAAAGCGACAACCACTTCTTGTGGAGAGCTTTCCAAAATGCAACGTAGGGCAGCGGAAGTGCAGACCATTAACCGAATGTCCGTGATCACCTTTGTAGCACATTTGCATACTTTTTGAACGTTGATCAGAATACTATCTAAATTCATATAGAATATCTGATACTGTAAGGTATTTACGATTTGCTCTTCAATTGCCAAGATCCTGAAATACAACATATTTTGACACAGCATTACTACACATATTTCACGACACGATTATTTCAATTCCTTACCTCTTCGATACTTGCATCGCTTCTTCACTATCCTCATCAAGATTACTATTATACCATAAATTATAAGCAGTTTGAAGAATCAATTCGAATTTTTTCCACTTTTTGGATTTCTGACTTTTGTTTGCGAGATGAAATGCCGCCAGCCCAACTTCTCGCAACTTTACAATATCGGCGCCTTTTACCGTCATATACCGATTAAGTATCACTAGAGAATGTACTGCAACACCAGCATCGAGTTTCAATGACCTACAAATGTTCACAATTTCAGAGAAAAAGCTTTCAGGCAAAGGACACTTTTCATTGGTTGATTTTGGCTCGTCTATTCCATAAGCCCATTGAAGTTGGCGGAACCCTTCTCGTTCTGATAACCATTCTTGAGTTTGTAAAATAGATTCAACAGTTTTCGATTCGATGAGTTCATTAGAATCTTCCACGTTCACTTTCAAGCGAACATAAGATTTTGAAAAGTCCTCAAACGAAAACTCTCCAAAGCGCTTTAGCCACTTGAGAAACTCCTCATTATTGGACGCGGGTGGCATATAGATGTACTTTGCCCCGTACATGATTTCTAGAAAGAACGAATTTATTTTGTCAAAAATCTGTTTGCTCAAACTGATGTCAAAATATTGTATAAAAACTGAAGCACGATTGAGCGCATGATGAAAAAATCGAAATCGACAATTATTTTCCTCTTCAAATCGCGGAATAAAAACATCAAGAGCGCCATGTTTCGTTGGAAGGTCCCCATGTATTGATTCAGAAAAATTTACGTAATAATCGCGGATGATTTGACGAATTTCGCTGTATACTAAGTGAAGTAATTTTAGTTGACAACCCACCACAAATATGAACATGTTGAAACATTACACAAAAACAACCGCTTACATTTTATTTCCTCTTGAAACCAAAAAACTCCTTTCACTTCGTCATTTATCATCCTACAGGGACCTTGAATAAGGCTACTTTCATCGGCCATCTCCAATACAATATACATTCCGTTTAATTCCTCAGGAACAGGAAAGTAGCCTCGAAGATCTTCGAGGTTTTTCATGGTGCAACCTCGAAACTTTTGCAGAACCAAAGAACGGCAGTTGTTAAAATTGCTGACATATGATTCAGGAATATATGCAATTTGTATTGGATTCGTTGAGATCATCTTGAATGAGAAATCTTCAACTCCTTCGCCACTGCTACTAACGTTACCTTGGTTTCCAAGAAGATTCTGAAGATTCTGAATGTTCCGTTTTAAATAATCTGTAGCACTAGACATTTGAAGTCCACCCACTAATTGAATTGATATTTCATCGTCCTTCTCAATCATACAAACTTTCGTTCGAAAATAATTTTCAAGCTTTTGAAGAATAAGTCTTTCCTGAAGAGCATCTTTAACTTTTCTGGAAATAGGCATGGCTTCTGATGGGAGATGTCTTGGCATGGTAGGACTACTTTCTGCATACATTGACGATATCATTGAACTACCTGGCATATGTCCTTCGACTTGTTGCAAGGCAGCAGTACGCTTCTCCAACTTAATGCTCGAATCTCCTTTATGTATTAAGTAGTTCTTATCTACACCCAGATCTTCCCATTGTTCCGTCCCATCTTTGAAGGTTATATAAATAAGCAAAAAAGAATCATATTTATTTGGATATAATTCACATTCTCATACCTATTTCGAACTTCACAAGTACTTTCATCTTCGCATCGGGATCATGCTTTAGCACTTTGGCAACGAAATACTCTGCATTGCCTTCATAGTAAACTTTGATCATGGCACCAATTTTAGGCAAATACTCCGGATCGTCAGGAGGTTTTACCCAAAACCCATGTACGTTCTTGTGTTGTTCAGTTTCAATCAAGTTCGTGCCTTGCATTTTATCATGAACACCATTCTCATTATCATCGGATGATTCCCTTACTCCCACTTCTAAACTGCCACGACAATTAGGTGAACCGCAATAGCACTTTGTCAAATACTCTTTCTTGGCAACGCTTTTCCACGCATAATCAAAACATAGTTCGTCTCCCTCTTTGATATCCTGAATCGCATACAGGCCAACACGAGTCTTTGACTTTACCTTCCAACGGTCCATTTTACAGTTCGGCGCACAAGAATGATTCGCAAATCTCATTTCATTACCCTTATACCGCGCATCCAAATATAACCCTGGCTCTAAATGCATAATATACCTATGCTGGGAATGCATATAAACCTCTTTCTCATCATAAGATGCATCGGCATGACCAGTATCAAACCTCTGCGGATACAAAAACTCCCGTGACTTCAGATAGGACTCATCCTGCAACACCCCTACATATTCTTTTATCAAATCCCCTTTGGCAATATCCTCCCCCGCAAACACCCCGTACCCCTTCACACCAGCCCTTTGAACCTTCACTGACTTCCACAGCCGACGCGTCAAGCGTTGATTCCCACACTGCTCACCAGCCCTGCATTTACTGGAGCACTCTTCCTGACAGGCAAACAACACACACTCGCACGTGATACAGCATAACGACTTTTTATCCGATGGTGGAACGCAAAGGCAAGTATCCGTCCGTCGTTTCGTCCGCCGAGCGTTTTCGCGTACACGTTCGTTGGCAAATACATTCGCGTGTATGTATTCAACGGTAGAGCGTGGCCAATTGGTAGGTGCTTCGTACGTTGCTGTTGTAGTCATGGTATGTGTTTGTTGTTGTATGTGCTGCATTCAGGTTTGCACGAGAGAGATTGTGGTGGTGGTTGTTGTGGTTGTTGTGGTTGTTGTTGTTGTGGTTGTTGTTGGGATCGATATAATCGTATGTGGATACCATTTTGGGCTTTGGCTTAGAGAGAGAGATGCCTTCATTTTTGTCGCGAGACGAAGGGTACTGGTACTGGTACATGTACTGTGTGTGTGATTGTGACTGTGTGCTGTGCAGTGTACAAAATGTACGAGTATTACCGGTACTCATATGTTTATTGGTCATTGGTTCATTTGTGAAGGTTCGTGGTGTACGAATTTCATTCTCATGTTCGTGTGGAATTCTAACCAGTTATTCGTGATGTGTTGGATTTTTATTTTGGATACATACGAGTATGTGTGTGCGTATGAGAATTTGAAAAGGTCAAATACGTACTCTCTACTGGAACAGACACATACCAGTTACCAGTACATGCCAATCAAATCAAACCAAAAGGCTGTTTTGTTGTAGTTTGTTGTGAGCGTTTGACGTTATTGCTTACGATGTTTACCTTATCTTCCAGTGTCCTAACGATGCAGTTGATCTTGTGGTCGCTGCAAGAATCATCCGCTTTTGTCCCCAAAAATACGTTCGTGACGGAAGTAAGTCATTGTTCTAGAAGGAATACTGATGATGTGGTGACAGGCGTTTCGAAGATGGTCAAGGAATCTGTTGATAGAAGTGAATTGAAGGAAATACAATCTTCAGAAAGGATTCCACCTAGCATTTACGACGTTTGCGTTGCGGAAATTCCCAAATTAAAGAGCGGATCCGATATACGGGGTCAATATGCTTCCGATGAAGATGCGGCAAGTATCATTGGAACTTCATCGCAGAGAGCAGCTCTATTAACACCGACATCTGCTTATTGTCTAGGATACTCCTTTGCAAATATGGTCAAGCAAATCTCTGAAAAAGGCGACAAAGTAAGTGTTTGTATTGGGAACGATCCGAGAAGTCATGGCGATATCCTGTCCAAGTACGTTTGCGTCGGAGCTCAAGCGGCTGGAGTTATTGTAAATTATACTGGAATCGCAACGACGCCTGCAATGCTTGAATTTAGTAGAGCTGAGAAGTTAGACTGCGATGGAGGAATTATGATTACAGGTAAGATCCACATAAACCATCTACATGTTTCACGAAAATTAATTTTCAACTTATAATTTGAACTATGCTCATTGGTATTTTAGCATCACACCTTCCAGCAGATAGGAATGGAATGAAATTGTTTACTCCAACAGGGGGGCTAACAAAAACGTGTATTGAAGATTTGATAGAGGGAGCACTGGCAAAGCTAACGAACTTGAAATCAATTGGTGGTGGCACTGTGAAAATACCGAGCATTCTTAATTTTGATGAGAGAATTAGCCGTGTTGATTTCATGCCTTACTATGCAAAAACATTAAATGATGCTTTATCTCGAGAAGTTATTGCAGATTTGGACAAGCAAAACTTGAGTGATATCCCATTGCCTCTTGCTGGTCTCGTGATTGTTCTAAACGCTGGAAATGGTAGTGGATACTTCTTCAATAAGGTGATCAACCTACATTTCCTTTTTACAAGCAATTCGCTTATAAATAAGCTCATTCCTATATTATCCATAAAATGCTAGGTCTTAAATGACCTTGGGGCAGATGTGTCGGGCTCAATAGGTATTAAACCAGATCCAAAGTTTCCTTACGGTGTACCTAATCCTGAAGAAAGAGAGATGGTGCAGAGAACAATATCACGCTGCGAGGAAGTAAATGCAGATATCGGCATAATGCTTGATACTGATGCTGACCGAGGAGGTTTTGTTATCCCGCGAACAGTGATCCCAAGTGAACAAATTTGCAAAGATTATGAGCCCTTAAATAGAAATCGACTCATTGCCTTGCTCTCGGTAATCTTTAGCTCGGCATCTCCAGGCTGCTCCATTGTTACAGATTCCGTAACAAGTGAAGGACTGGAAATGTTTTTAGAAGAGACACTAGGATTGAAGCACGTTCGATTTTTGAAAGGTTATGCCAATGTTATTAACAAAGCTAAAGAAATTACCGAGTCTGGCTCTGCAGTTGCTGAAATGGCCATAGAGACTAGTGGACATTGTGCGATGAGAGAAAATGGATACCTAGATGATGGAACATATACTGCTGTTAAGGTAATCGGGCTCTTGGCACGAATACGGAGATCGCGTGAAATGCAAGAGAATACAAATTTAAACGTCCCATTATCGTTGCTTGACCTTATCAGTGAATTGAAAGAAATGCCTGTAGTGGATGAACTTCGAATGCGGGTGCAGAATAATTCACTTGCAGCCACGGAAGAAATCTTTAGGGAAATTTGCGAGCGGTTAGAAGCTAAATGTGAAGAAAGTTCCGAAACATCATGGGCATTAGATCGTAAGAATCTAGAAGGAGTGCGTATAAGGGTAAGGAGCAATGACGAGAAGGAGGGGACGTTTTTCATGCTTCGTAAATCACTTCATGACCCGGTCTTGTCTGTCCAAGTAGAAGCTTCTAGTAAGGAACAATGCCAAAAGTATATCCTAAGACCTCTTTTGAAGATAATTGAATTTTGTGGGTTTGAAGAATCACTTCTCGATACATCCGCACTGTCAAAATTTTAAAGCAGGTTTCTAAGTTTAAAAAATATTGTGTGGAGACGTTGATACGCATTCGCCCCAACATTGCTTTAGCAGCCGCATAACTAACTTCAACCTTGCACTTGATACTTGACATTTGATTACCCGAAGTTAGTCATCAAAGGTACCAAACGCAAGTGATTCGTAAACGGCTTGTTTTTATAAATGCGTAGAAAAGAGGATTTGCAACTATTAGTGTATTGCGCAATTACAGTGATTAGCTTCATCGCTTTTGCTTCCGAGAATCAATAGCTCTCTGATCGAAGGATTTTTGAGCAGCACGGACAGATGATCTTAGATCTGGTGTATTCGTACCAGGCACCAAAATAGTACGATCGTCTGATTCCAGTAGAAGTTTCTTAGTATTTGCATCAATAGTTTGCCAATTTCCTGGCCATTTTCTTAGAAGGTATGCAATCACCTGAGAATTATACGTTAATGGCTTTAAAAAGTAGGCCATTACCGCTTCCCCAGATACGCTCTTATCATTCTAATTATTAGGGCACCGGGTGTAAGAAATAGTCACACAATACACCAATCAAATTCAAAAATCCAGTGACGCACCTTTGCAAACCCGTTTATTAAAAGAGTTTTCGTTTTTGATGATGCCTTACGAGCAAGGTTGTAGTCAGTACTACTTGAAGGATTGACAAACACGAGAACAGTCTTTCCATCTAATTTCTCTGAAATATCTCCTTCTCGTAGCGACAGAAATCCAACACCCAATTTTGACGCAACATCCTGAACGGATGCAGAAAATGAATTAGATGAAGACGAGCTCGAAAGGAGTAGCAATGGAGGGCCTATTAGTGGAATAGGTTTCAAACTCTTAACAAGCTTCGCAACAAAATTTAAATTGGCTTCTTCTGCAATTTTTGCTGAGCGAAGGGAGCCATCGCCTAACTTGTTCAACTGCTCAAGTACTGGAAATTCGCATTCAATCAAATTTGCTTTCGCATTTCCAAGGGCAGCTTTTACGGCGTCAATTGCTTGGGAATCACGATCGGCACCATTCTTCGGTATAAAAACACTTCCTCTACCAAAAAGAGCATAAAGGTGTAAACTCTCGTTTTTTCTCAAACTCACTCTTGGGTGAAAAGAATGAAATTGAGAAAAGGATGCCACATACGCGAAGGCTAGGAAATATATAAGGAGGTTAGCGCATGAAAGGAGAGCTCTCATGGGTAGATGTTTTGCCTGTGCCACAACGAATATTAATTACATGTAATGTACGATTATTAATAGTACACAATGTATTTTAATTCATACACATTTAAGATTTAAGAGTGTATCACGCATCACGCACAGAGAGCATTTTTGTTTCATGTTTTTGAATGCTCCGCGCTACAGAGAGGTACGTACCACGTACGTAGATATGAGAGTAAAAACTTGTAAAACGAGGGTACTAGGGTACAAGGTAAAAGGCTACATGCGTACATGTACTCGATGTAGGCTTGCATGTAGTTCGACGTTCGACATAGGTAGCACTTACTGTGTATCGGTCATAAAATATCATCCATATGTAAACACTTATTCGAATCGTAGTAGAACGGGCGAAGACAAGACTTCTCCTTAAATGCAACGCGTTGATTTCCGAGTTGAGAAATATATCATATAAAGTGACTTATAGAAAACTGTCCTTTCTTTCTTCATCAATCGACAAAGACATTATACATAATACATCGCGAGAAGGGCAAATTTGATCTTTTGGTTTCGATTCTGTAGAGTTTCAAAGCACTCCAAACATGTTTGTTTCAATGGCGAATGATCTAATTCAAAGAAGACAAATCTATGACTTGAAACTGTCACGGTTAATCATAGAAGATACTCAAAAGTAAGAAAACCAGGAGAATATTAGGAGAATGTTTGAAGATATCTGCTGTGATATGAACAACATTCTTTCAAGAGGCACAAAAAATACAACAACCGGTCGAACTGAGCTCCTTCGCCTCATTCAACAAGGCCAATGGGATGCGGCAACCTTTCGAGCTCGATCGTTGCCCCTTGAGGTATCTGAGTGGTATGTTGAAAAGTATGAGATGGAAAGCTGCAACGCGGTCCCCTTAGCCGGTAACGGTTCTGATAATGCGATGGTCACAGGACATATGTTAATGGAGCGGCTCCTTCCGCTTCATCTTGCTTGTGAAATGAACGCACCCTTTGACGTAGTAAGAACGTTGTTGGAAGTTTATCCGGAGGCAGCAATGATGAGGGAATACGGTCAAGGATGTACGCCATTGGTTTTGGCATGTACATCACCTCCTACAGCTCAACAAAATAGTGGGGCGTTGCAACCTATGTTGGCAGGAAGACCTTCGAAAACGAAGGAGAATTCTGCCCAATCTCAGCAAGCCAACACAATATCCTTGCTACTGTCATATTATCCGAAGTCAATTTTAGCAGCTAACAACCTAGGTCAGTTGCCCATTCACGTTGCATGTGCAGGGAACTTGGGTGTTGAAGTTGTCCGCGTATTGTTGGATGCCTGGAAGATTGAGATAGATTCAATACGACAAGATCATGAAAATGGAAGGCTTCAGCAAAATAATGCACAACACAAAAATATAGCCACATCGTCTGGGAGTTGGGGCTGTTTAGAGCAAAAAGATAAAGACGGCAATATTCCACTTCATTTGTTATGCGCTATCGACACCATCAATCTCGACACATTGAGTTTACTTTTATCTAGAGCACCGCACACAGTTTCTCTTAGGAACTATGTCGGAAAGACTGCGGCTGACATAGTTGATGCTGGTTGGTGTGGAAACAAGATGGGTGTGTTAGCTTTGTTGAAGAAAGATACAATATATTGGCGATTGAATTATCAACAAGCTTACGGGTACGGCGTAAGTCCGCAAAACTTCCCTGAAGAAACGAATGACGAACTAGAAGTTGAATTGAATTCGAAGTCTGATCTTCTTAAATATATTGAACGATTTGATCTAGCGTCAAAAGACAAAAGTATTGAACAAAGCGTGATACACTTCCTTAAATCTCACCCAGAAGAATCAAAAATATTTTATTGCATGAAGGATGGAGATGGAACTACTTGGAGAAGATTTTTACCATTGCATTTGGCACTTGAGAAGAAATTTGGATTTCAATGCGTTCTGAGTTTGTTAAACGCATATCCAGAGTCGATTAAGAAGCAAGATCAAAATAGTCAGTTTCCTCTTCATATAGCATGTGAAAATAGCTTAAACTACGAAGTATTTGCAGAGCTTTTCCGTCGTAACAAGGATGCCGTTACAATAGTTGATTCATGGGGGATGACTTGGTAAGTTGTATGAATTATTTCTAAGCTTGAGTATTCGAGGAGCGTTCGACTTATTCATGGTTTCTTTCAAAATATTTTCTTTTAAACCAAGTTTACATTTAGCATGTTGGGGTCATGGTTCAGACAACTTTAAGATAGTAAAAGATTTAGTCAAGACATATCCTGACGCGCTTGGTATTTATGACAATTACGAGCGCACTCCATTGAATATTGCCCAATCCCAATGTAACGATGAGCTTGTTGACTTTCTCCAGGAACATGAAGTTCCACAACAAAAAGATGAAGTAATGAAATCAACTATTGTTAAGAGGTCACTCATAGATTTGATCGAAAACAAAATGTGGTTTGACGTAATCACCCAATACAGAAACTCAAATTTTTCATCACATATCTTGAACGAAATGTTGAAGCAGCGCCCACCATTCACTGTTATCAAAAATTGTATGGATAGTGGAAAAGAACTAACTTTAGACGACTTTAATTTGGCTGTGGATGTAGCGGAAAAATTTGGATGCAATAATGAAATCATAATTTTCTTGAAAGAACAAAAGAAAAAGATATTTCCGCAAGTAAGTTGATTTCGTTAATCTTTTTAAGTGTTATTACTATTACAATTAGACTAAATATTCTATCAGAAGCATTTAAGTGTAAGGGATGAAGACATTGTTTACGTTGATGAAGACAATGATGATGATGTTGTCGTCCTTGATGGTGACGATGAAGATAGTGAGTATGACCGTTCAGATAGTTCAGAGGAGGAAGATGATGAAGAAATCTACGAAGATTTCTTAATGGCAGGGCAAAGTGTCATACCCGAGAAGATTTGTGATGTGCCGACAATACAAGAAGATACTCCTTTCGATGATGTAATAGACGAACCCATTCTTGTTCGCACAAAATCCGATAATAGTGAATCGGTGAATGCATTCTCTGTCAAGTACAGATTTTCGCAGAAAAACAAAAGAACAACGCCAACTCCGATTCCTATTCTTCAACTTCAGTCCACAGATAGTACAGTGTTCGTTCCTTATGCGCAACCTGTAGTAGAAAGTTCAACTCTAGAATATAGCGACTTGCAGGATAAAAGTGGTATTCTGTCTCAGGACGAGAGCGATCCGCAATCCCTCGCGTCTAGGAAAGGATCCTCCGCAGTCGTCTCCGATGATGAAGATTCTGTATATAAAGTGGAAGACGATGCAAACGAGGTAATCCCACAAGCGTCACCACGTCATACATCATCATCGCTCGATATTACTGACCCTCATACATGCAGTTCAACAAGCACGGAACTTCGATCGAATGCAGCAGTTCCATCGATAAGTTTTTTAAGTGACGATGAAGATGATAAAACTTCGCAGCCTGGTAGAAGCACTAAGACAGAAGAATCGTATTCGGATAGTATTCAAAATTTTATTCATCAAAGCGAGCAAGTCATGGCATTGGATAGGGCTGGCGCCGAAGATGAAGGGATAGCTAATATCGACGATGCGCACAACGTCTACGAGGAGATCGAACGTCGATTAGCCAATCGTGACAGAATACTAACCGATCAACTTTTAGATTCTGCACTAAGCCGAAGTACGTCTGAATCATCCCATAGCTTGTTACAGGAGGATAGAAGAGACTCGCTTTCTGATCGCAGCATTGACCAATTTTATAAGGAACGAGAACGCCGCCTTAGTATTAGTGCAGACAGCGTCAACAAAGGTCAAGACGCCGAGTCAGCAAATACCACTGATTCTTTGCAAGGCAGCGACAAGGTTGTGTCAAATGGCTTGACAAATAATGAAAACTTAACTGATGATGAGTCGTCTTCTTCACCGAATTTGAGCATTAGAGAACAAACATTAAAGAATTTCGGATTATATGCAAGTGTAAACGAATCATATGCAGCCATGTTCCAACAAATTGAAAAGTCGTCCAATTTAGAAGTACAATCAACCTCTAAAGTCTCTTCGAATAGGACAAGGGAGCCATTTACGATGGAACCATCCCCGTCGCGGGATAGCAATAATCGTCTGCCACCGCTTCCAGAAGAATATGAAAATAGTTGCGAAAGAGAGGGCGCGTTCAATTTCTATATATCGTCGACCGTGCTAGGTTTTTCAATAGTTCTTGGTTCACTTCTAGGCTTGCTTTTGAGTTATGCTCTGCGCAAGTATAGAATTTTGGTAATATTTGCTTTCGGAGCCAAATTATCCTTGAGTGTAGGAGATGTTGATCAAAGGTCCAAAGGTGCACTCAGTATTATTCTCAAATATTTCAATCGAGTTTGCGAGAATACTAGTGACTGCCCTATCGTTGAGAACCTGAGGTGCGCAACGAGGAGAAATTACCGTAAACCTTTCCCACCAAGAGAGCAGAGTCAAAAGGAAAATGCTATTATTATGCTTCAATCGATTTTAGCCATGGCTTTGCTGGGTGCTTTGCTGGGTGGGGCACTTTTTGGTTCAATTTCCTTTGGCTGGGCTCTAGTAGGCGCCAGTCTGTTCGCCTCGTCCACCCTTTTAGATGACGAATGGGGTGATTTGGCACGTTGTATGGGAAAATTTACACATGTCATGACAACTGAATTTTTATATTCTTTAGGGGAGGTAATATTATTGTATGAAAATTGGGGGACTGTTGTAGTGAAAAATCTTGAAAAAGTAGTGCGAAATAATTTTCGCCAACAACAACCTATGAATTTGCAAAGGAATGATATGAGTGTAGAGTTAACTAACTAGGAAACGAAGGGCGTTGTTGTTACGTTGACAGTAGCATCGCCAGCTACAGACTATTGTTGTTTCTGCGAGCGAGTCTTTATTTGTTATTTTTATATCCGAGTATACTTTTAGGAAGTCGACCTCCTATTTTACTTCAGTGCGTCAAGCCTTTTTTTGTAGATTTGCCTTTTACCTAATTTCAAACACTTACACACGCGCATTTTTTTTCTTCATCCCTCGCATTCGGAAAGTTTTGATGATTGTAATCACAAAAGCTGAAGACAAAAAGAAAGATACTTTTGGTTTATTCAATTCAAAAAATCGACGCAGAATATATGGAATCGGTCTTGGAGCGACTTTAAACGTTAGAGATATAGAATGCTTTCCCCAATTGCCTTAATTGCTAGGGCTGCAGAAGTCAATTTTGTTTTTCACCAAAATACTTCCAGTATATACGAGCATAACGTGACTCTGACACTGGGTCACTGGGTAATGATTAACTCCAAACAAATGGGATAGATCAATGGAATTTAGTATTGAAAATTCATTGATTCTTGGATATCCTGCGATATGAGGCAATTTCGTGTAACAAACTATGACTTTGATAGTAAAGTGTGTAGCCCGGTAATTTGTTAGGAGCTGAACCAAATGAGCCTGTCTTTACTGATAATGAATGCCACTGCACTAATCTCCATAAATTCTCGACATCAAAGAAGTTATAATGGGTACTTTGAAAAGGAGTTTGAAAAATTTCTATGTATAAATGGCATAATCTTTTATAGCTTTGCGACTTGTAGAGATAACACTTTATATTTGACTTCTATCTATTTCTCAAAGTATTGGTAATAAATGCTCGTAGCAAAGTGTTATGGTCATAATAAACAACATCAAAAGAAAATAGACCATCTTCCCTGCGTTTATGGTGACGGCCCAGGACCGTCTCCTCCATCGCCGCCGCCGTCACCATCTCCATCTCCACCACCCTTAAAGTTCTTATCAGGGGCAATACTTACAGTAAGCCCATGTCGCTGAAGACCCATGCAGTATTGCTCAGCTTTATCCTTCCACACGGCCGTAACCGTACCTTTTCCACTTCCATGAACTACCACGCACAAATCGAAGGCCTTTTTCTTGTTGTATTCAGGTAATATTTTCGTCAACGCGTCAACGACATAGTTAAACGTATGCACCTCATCGTTATGTAGGATAACGCGCCACTGCGACTCGTCACGCTTTTCTTCTTTCGATTTAGCTTCCGTCCGCTCTATAGTTAGCAAAGATTTCCCCTTCTTGGTCTTTTTCTGACGTTCACGCCCACCGTCCGACATATATAGTTTTGTACTAATACTGCTACCTGGTGATAAAAAGGGTATGTTCGAAAAAGACGAAGTAGTGGAGAGAAAAGCATTACCAGTATTGCTTGTTCTTGCTATAGGCGAGAAGGCGTGGTTGGTTCCAACTATCAAGCTGAACATCAGTAACATCATACTATACTTCATCGTTGTCATCATCTTTGCAGTGATTATTATGATGTTATCTTCGTTCTTAAAATACACAAACCACACACAAACCCCTGGCTGATATATTCTTCTTTCTCAATTTCTTTCTCTCTTTCAATCTCAACCCTCAACAAAAGAGATTGACCGGTGTTGTTATTTGGGCTGCAGAGCAGAGAGCAAGTATCAATACATGAGATATGTACGAGTAGAAGGGATGTGACGCGATAAAAAGCGCGTCTTCAATCAAGAGAGACACGTGGAACCTATGTTTTATAGTTTAGCCAAATAAACGTTTCGGATAACTTGTAAAATGTAAAATCGTAAAATCTAATGTGACGAGGAGGTCCAATTACAAAAACACGAGTTACTTCCTTGTGGTTATACAAATGTTTATGTAACTCACGAAAATGAGATGTCATGAACTTGAGTACCTGGATATGATCGCTAGTAAAGCAAAAGGCTTTGTTTATGAAGTTGCTCGCGATGGGAGTGGCGCTGTTGTCGGAGCCGTTTGGCAAACGGCAACGATGCGGGATAACTTTGAGCGTTTTGGAGACTATATTTGCTTAGATGTAATGAAACGAGAACATAATCATCTGCATTGGCCTTATATTGCCATGTCTCTACGAAACGAGTTAGAGAAGGTTCGAGTACTTTCTTCAGCTCGAGATCGAGAGTTAAGTTTTCCAAAGACAACATCTCGTTGAACTCATTGTGTTTCTAATATACGTACGAACAAATCTTTAATGTAAGTTTCCGGTGTTTGATAGTAATTGCCTTTCTTATTCCCGTCATATGTGATAACAAGCTAGAATGATTTTGTTCCGACGCAGTAGATGATCGGAGCTCTCTCCATCCTCTGATGGACATAAGCTTGTACGTGGCATAACCGCTACCTTCACTAACTCGTTTCGTAGAGACATGGCAATATACGGCCAGTGCAGATATATAAGTTCTCGTTTCATTACATCTAAGCAAATATAGTCTCCAAAACGTTTCAAGTATGAAATGCGATTTTTTCGTAGGCATAATTGATGAAATGCAATTTTTTTTCGTAGGCATACGAGTACGAGTACAATGTAGCTGTGAATGATGAAATACACATTTTTCGTATGCATACGAGGTACGAGTAGATCTAGCTGTGACATGTTCTCATGGCATCTCATTTTCGTGAGTAACCCTAACATTTGAAGTTCCATGTGTATACGACGTACATTCCATGTGTATAAATGTTTATGTAACTCGTGTTTTTGTAACAGGACCTCCTCAAATGTGACGTCAAAAAAGAGAGAGAAGAAGAGTAGGAGCAGGCTCCTTGCGCTCCTCAGAAAGAATGAAAAAACATATTTGAAACCTTTAGAGTTTACAAGTAGACAGATACTAAAGAGGAGAAAGTTAAACTCAAAAAAAATGAAATACCATTGCATGTATTATAATCGGATGCATCGCTTGATCTTCATATATACAGGGGCTGCTGCGTTTTTTCTGATGTGCTCTTCGCACCTCGTGACATCACTCTCATCGCCACCATCATATCAACACGCGCAACAAAACGTTATATCGTTAGATCAGCCGTTTTACGATGCCATAACTAATTTTGTGGTTGGGGTGGATGCCACAAGAGTTTTCCATGGACGAGGGCATATGTATCCAGGATGCGAGCACCTAACTCTTGATTACTTTCCTCCCGTTTGGCTTCTCACGTCATATAACAAAAAAATTGGTGATGATGAGTTGCAGCGGTATGGTGAAGCGCTTGCAAATAAGTGGGAGGTTAGCTGTAGCAGAGAAGGAGAAGAATTGAATTGGATTTATCAATATCGGTCAACGTCATCCGAAACAGGTTTGACAAAAAACGTTCTCATGGCTGGCTCGATTCCTGATCCGCACATTATCGAAGAGCGAGGAAACAAATTTCTTGTTCACTTATCAAAAGGCCAGAATCATGGGATCTTCTTGGATATGCTGGAAGGAAGATCGTGGGTTCAGGGAATGTCGAAAAATAAACGTGTTTTGAACTTATTTTCTTACACGTGTGCATTTTCTGTGGCAGCCATCAAGGGCGGTGCAAGAGAAGTTTTGAATATTGATATGAGCAAAGGCGCACTGAAAGTTGGCCAGCGCAATCATGAACTCAATAACGCTTCCTCGAAGGCTCGATTTCTTTCACATAATATTTTCAAAAGTTGGGGCAAAATAAAGAGAGAAGGCCCTTACGATATTATCATAGTTGACCCACCTACAAATCAGAAGGGCTCCTTTGTTGCTGAAAAGGATTACATCAAAATCTGTAAGCGCTTGCCTTCTTTATTGGAAAAGAATGGTTTCGCTTTGTTATGCTTGAATGCAACGAGTTTATCCACTTCTTTTCTGCGAGAGCAAGTCGACGAAGTCGCACCAGAACTTACCTACATTAATCGACTGGAAAATCCCGAGTCATTTCCAGCTGAAGATGATGAGAAATCTTTGAAAGTGTTATTATATCAGTTGAAAAAGGATCTTTCGTAGCATCCATACTTGTAGAATGTTGTATTTGACACCGAACTTTCGTGCTGCTGTTTCTACATCATTGGTTTTTATGTTCGATAACTTTATCAATATCATGAAGATGTGTTCGCTTGTCAAGGTTTTTGGGCAACCGACCACCTAAACCTACAACTAGCGTACATGACAGACATCAGTCCATACAAAAAGTTGTGAAAAATTCAGTTGATTTGAAGTGATATCTCTTGGTTCAAGGGAAAAGAATCCTCTAGTGTAGCTTGAACAGGTCTTTCTTGGTTTTAGTGGCATCCAAAATTTTAAGTTCTTTCAGCTTCTCATGAGCTTCCCCATCATAAATTAATAAAGATTCCATTCATGATTCCTTCAATGAATTCCGCATATCTCACAAACTGATGAAATTTATATCCACATAATCATAATTTACGTCGAAATTTCTATTTAGGTCAAAACATAAATTATACTTTCGCCATCCCTACTTACAATTATAAGCCTAATCATAAAAATCTTTTCGGTATGCTCCAATTTATCGCACTCTCAAACCTCCAAGACGAATATGAACATGAAGCTACTACGCCTTGTTGAGTGAGGAAAGCTCATGCCTATCCAAACAACTCTAAATTAGTTTTACTAAGGTACATTGCAATCATTGCACGAACGCGCGAACACGCGCTAGTCGCCAATTACAGGTATCCAAGTCCTTGAATATATCCACAAACACACACACACAGTTAAAAGCATTCCAGTTACGTTTTCCTCATCTCTTTGAATCATTCAACAAAAACATGTGGGGAAATTTGGCAGGAACTATCAATAAAAATAGTGGCGGATTGTTAGATAAAATTGGTGATGTGGTTGCCCCCGTATTGGATGACGTAGTAGAATATACCGATTCGGAAGAAGAGGAGGAGGAGGAGGAGGAGGAGTATGACGATGCAGAGTACTACGCTGACGAAGATGAGTATGATGAAGATGAGTATGTGACGTATGTTAATAATGGACATCAAAGGTCGACTACTGAGGTGTTGAAGGAGGGAATTGATATGGAAGAAAAGGAGGTTCATTCTAGAGACGATAACAAGCCTAATTCTTTTAATGTAGATCCTTTTGTTCATGGCGAGCATTATCGTGAAGAGGAGGTTGGTCATATAAATGATGAGATATTACAAGAAAGCACAAAAGAATTCGCAGTTTTAACTGAATTTGAGAATGAGATTGAGAAGAGTCATGCTGAAAGTGATAATGATCTACCAGGTGTAAGTCATATGATGGAGTTACAAGTCGATGCGCAGGTTGATGATGTGAACGAGAATGTTGATTCTATTCACATCAGAGATGAACGTTTAAGTGAAGAAATTTCAGAAAGAAGGCATGATTTTGTGAAAGATATATCGATAGGTGATGACATTGCTTGTCGTGATAATGAGAATGGAATTTCCAAGCTTATGAGCAAGTCTCCAACTCAATTGGAATCAAACGCCTGTATGATACCGAGCAACGACTTCGATCATACATCTGAGTTGAAAATGGAACATAAAGTCTTGGAAGAAAAGGAGACTGATGGTGAAGGAAAGGATCGCACAGTAGATGTCGAGTTCGAAGAAGAATCTTTACCGAAGCACTTGAATGAAAAGGAAGTGGGAAAATTAGTGAACGAATTCGATACTTCAAATCAACCGTTTCAGAATATCGATTGCGATAATAATGATAATAACTCTTCTCAAGGAAATACTCGTATAAGTAATGTAAAAGTGGATGCAATGAAATGTGAAGATATTGATGAAGATTCATCTGAAATCAACGACGATAAAAGGAGCTCAAAACATATTTGGGACGAAAAAATGAAAGAACTTGTAGAAATTTACGAAACGAAGATGCTAGAACAACAGGCGAGATTTGAAGAGGAGAGAGGAGAACTTAGGCGGTTGGCCCAGATGTTATCTGACGAATGTCATAATGTGAAACAGCAAACAATTATAGATTTGGAGAATTGCTGTAACACGAAAGATGGTGAAATTCTAGAAACAGCTAAAATGCTCGAAGCCGAACGCGACCGATCGTCTAAGCTTGAAATTGAAGTTGAACAGTTGATAAATGCTGAAAATACATTAGTGTCTAACAATGAAGATTCAGAGAGATTTTTGCGGGAAGAATTCGAGGCGAAACTAACGAAGGCGAAGAAACAGACAGAAGATAAGGTTCAGGAAATTCAAAGACTAAGAGTATCTACGGGAGACATGCGCTCTATCATATCATTGGCAACTACAGAAAATCACAAAATGGAAGGAGAAATAAAGTCACTCAAGAAGGAGGTCGAGAGACTTTCCTACGAATTGGAAAGTACCACCTCAAACTTAAGAGAACTTGAGAACGAAAACCATGACATGGGTGGTTTACAAATGGAGTTACGTCTCCTAAAAGAGTCAAATGAGAGAGAACTTGCAAATTCAATTGCAAATGAAGAAACAACAGCATCTTTGCTTGAGAAAACCACAATGGAGCGCGACGGAGCCATTCAAGAAGCGAAAGATTTAGAGCGCAAACTTGTACAATCTTTAGCTGATTACGAAATTGCGCAGCAGGATAATGAGCGTGTGTCCAAGTCTTTAGAAAATATGGAACGGGCATTGGAAGCGTTTCAGGCTGAACGTGAAGAAGAATGTGCGCTGTTGGAAGAACACCGTGTTGAGTCGGAAAGTGCATTGAAAGAGGCTCATGAAGCATCTCTTGAAGCATTGCGAATATCAAATGATATGCGTATGGGAGAAGTTCAAGAAGCTGCGAACAAAGCTGTTACAAAATGTATGGGAGAAATAGACGAAATTGAAGCGAAATTAAGCGAAGCAAGAGAAGAGACCAGGTCGACTCGTAAAGCGCTCGACGAAGCCATTCGTAAGCTTCAGGCAACTCAAGACGATGTTATCGATAGAACTCTTATGAAAAACATACTCCTTGATTGGATTGGACGCAAGAAAGATAAAGATGCTGTTCTTAGCATTCTGACTTCGCTGCTGAAATTTTCTGAAAAGGAGAAAAATGAAGTTGGACTTTTTGAACATAACAGAACGGGCATAGCTGGAAGGGTCGTCGATGCCGTAGCTGCTCCGTTACCTCCAACGAAACTTCACATTGACAAAATCGAAGGTGATTCAGTTCAAGAAAAGTGGGTCAACTTTCTTATTTCGGAGAGCTCTATGGACGAAGAACAAGGCGAAGTCGACACTTCGTAATTGAAAACTTCATAATTCCATCATTGAATTAGGCACAATCAAAGTAAGGTACTAGTTACAATCGCTCCTTTTTCATCCCTTGGCGTAGCTAATTCTTTTTCTGTTCACAACAATTAAACATAATTTGTCAAAGAAGTTCTCGTACAATAAATATTGACGCTAAAAATTTCATCTATGATAAAAGATACCACCCTCTGTGGTCTGAATGTATAAGCGGTCTAATTTTGCAAGTAAATGTGTACGAGGTAAATACTGCACACCACGAACTTTCAAGAGGAATTCGATATTGCGCTCAAGTAGTAGCACAGCTCTGTCAAAATTCGGTCGCTCCACGTTTGTTCGAAATAGCGGGTACGTATTATCTCCATCCTGCACAGCTGATCTCGAAGCATTGCATATTAGACGATATCGCAGAGGTATTGCAAGATATTTACTGCTCATATACACTAGATGACATGTAAAACCTAGGGCTGAAGAGACGTGGTCGTCAACGAAATTCATGTCACTGGGTAATTCTAAGCCTCGTATGGCGTATCGGTTGTTTGGTAGCGATTGAATTGGATATATTTCTCTTAAATCCTTCAGCATTTTTACTCTGCGTGATTCCAGAAGAAATTCTGTCCGCGCTAATTCTTTGCTGTAGGAATGTAGCGATTATGAGATGCCTTATCTACACGAACATAGTTTTTTTGACATACCTTTTTTGCGTTATACTTTCATTCAACAATGCCGTTTCAGCCTTCACAAAGTCAAAATGATTCATTAATTTACAGAGGATATTCGTTGCCTATTGAATATTGTTGAGTTATAGCTTGAGCTGACTGATAGATAAAATCGAAAGACAAAACTTACCCCATGAGCTTCCTTTAATTCTATCTCCAGATTTTCCATTTCGTCCGAAAGCAACTGAGACTGCCTATCAATTTCATTCCAATATGGTCTATCTTTATCTTTCATTTCAACAATTTTTCTTGTCAGTCGATCCTTGTCTCCTATTGTGGGATGACTTTCTAGCTTTTCGGTCGAAATGTATGAATCGTCCTTCGGTATTGGAAGTTTAGATGCTTTTGCAGCTACAACTTCTTCCCCGCCGGGAACCTTAAATAACCGATGTGATTGCAATCGAGGCCTCAGACCTTCGTTTTGTTCCCCCACGTTCAATAAATCAAACGCGTCCTCTTCAAATAAACTTGTATTTGGAGATTCATTTCGTTTATGCACTGATGGAAAAGATGTCGAGTCGTTAAGAATATCGAATGCGTCATCATTAAATCGCTGCTCACGCTTTTTCTGTTCAACCAAATCAACTTTGGCATGTTCATTATCTTTCGGACTCATCATATCTTCAGTAATTATCCTTTCTTTCATTAGTCTGTTATATAGGCCGGGAGTTATTCTCACAGAACCATCCGAATATTCAACGACCAATGTATTTGGTGGTAATGCCCTTAATTTAGTTACATCCGATGATGCTGTGGGCAAATGCCGTAAGTTCGTCGGATGTAAAGATATTTCTGCTAGCACAGTGTAATCTTCCCTTCTAGGTTCTTCCCCAGTAAATGTACCATTTTCGAATTCGTCATTCTTTTGTTTATCCAGTCGTAGATGAACCGATTTTCCATCGTTATCATCAAAATAAGAGTCGTCGCTACTACTGCTGCTACTATCATCGTCATTAAACCAATTTTCCATAGTCGAACAACAATGTTTCAATTCCTTGTTTGATTGCAAACGAACAAGAACCCTTGCAAAAGACCTAAGAAATCCTGCATCATTTTCAACAATCGTAGGCGTACTCGGACCATTTCCATTCCCATTCCCATTCCCATTCCCATTCGTGTAAGGCAATCCATGTTTCAAAGAAGACTCGAAAAAATGACCTGACTTCTCTAGATTATCCCACTGTGGATGCAAACTCGCCACATGATTTGCTACATACAGCACTTCCTCTTCCTCTTCCTCATTTATCGTACAAATCTCTAACCTCGTCTCCAACAGCATCGGTCTTAAATGAGACACTGACCCCCATGCAATGAACTCCTTCCTTATCTTTCTAGCATTGGGCAAAAGTTGATTGCGCAGTGTTATACTGACAGGTTTCGCGCTATGTAGATAATGTACGCTGGTATTGGTTAATTTGGTAGGAGTGTTAGTGTTGCTCATGGCCTTGATTTCATGGAGCCGCTGACGAACCCTGAACTTCCTAATTTAGTAACTGTGTAAATATACTTTCTATCGGTCCATCCATTGCATTCTGGTTGTGAACTTATTTGGATTGCAGCGTCGTCGTGATGATTGTGATTGTGATTGTGATTGTGAGGATGGTGGGTGGTTACTATCGTAATTAATCGTATCCGTATATATCATATATATACAGTACGGTGTGTACATGTGTACAAGTATGTTTTTATGCAGATAAGCTGCTGTGCTGTGAAACGTCGTGAAAGCCCTTTACCCTTCACCCTTCACCCTTCACAGCTCCCTTCTCGTCATTTCGATGTTTCGCTTTATCATTCTCTCACATGTATCGATGTGTCTGTGTGTCATACGTATACTTATGTACAGTATCACCCTTTTTTCTTACGGAGGTACCATTTGCATTTTTGGATGCGCGCACTCGTACATGTACACAAAAAATTTGTTTTCCTTTTTCTGTAGTAGACTCTCTGTGTACGAATCTTTACGAACTAGATTAGTTCCACTGTAGTGGGCTATTCTAGCCCTTTCGGCGAGTGGCGTCGGACTGTGATCTTGCCCGGATCCTTCCGAAGGACGTATAATATTCCTTGCTATAGATATGTAACCTACCTACGATGATAATGGCTCTGTATGAGCATCCTATACTACCTTCAAATACTAGTGTTGTATTATTAGCCTACACCTACTACTATTAGGCCTACTATGCATAGACTAGCATGGCTAAGCATCCTATCACCCTATACCATTGCAATCTGTATGCACAGTTGCTTTCTACATGGTATACTGGTTAGACAGCAGTTTCATCTGAACAAAGAGTACACATCGCTCACTGCTCTACGACCGGCTGATATACGCGCGGTGCACGTAAGTACAGCGAAGTTTGTCCAGTTTATCAGACCCACGTAGTGGGATATGATGAGTGACGCTTTGTTTAGACAAGATTTATTGTATGTGTGTTTGAGCAACCGAACG
>Ga0115008_10000600_pt1 | contig 27466 bp, 23 predicted proteins | sample FraStrMetagenome_FD_87164 | JGI IMG/M metagenome (GOLD analysis project Ga0115008, IMG submission 87164) | Marine eukaryotic phytoplankton communities from Arctic Ocean - Fram Strait ARC3M Metagenome | ecosystem: Environmental > Aquatic > Marine > Oceanic | place: Fram Strait | collected... | reverse complement strand
TGAGCGAGGCGGATTCGCCCAGACCGTCGAGGTATTGGATGACATTAACTTTGTGCGGGATGGTGCAGTTGAATCCCTGAAAGCCCATCACCTTGGCACCTTGAACGGCAGCCTCTAAGTCGTTTGGACCCACTTCAATGGTAAGATATCGCCAGTCGAGATTATGGTGACGATAAGCGGCTTCGACCATAACCTGTGTCGGGTTCTCGGAAATCGGCTGTCCGAACGCTGCTGTAAGTTCTTGCTTGAAATTTAGTTCATTCATGTGTCTTGATAGCTCTTCCAATTATGGGCAAGCTTCCAAATTTAGAAATTAACGAGAAAATGCAAGGATATATAATGATTAAAAAAATGTACATATTTATAATTTCACTTTTCACTTTGGGGATTATGGGATGCGGAGACACAGGTACTTCAAGCGTGGATCAAGGGAGTGAAAGTAAGGGGACAATTGGAGTTTCTGTGCTTACTTTAGGAAATCCATTTTTTAATGTGATTGCCGAGGGAGTGAAAGAGGAGGCCGCCAAGCATGGGTATGATGTGGTGGTGGTCGACGGAGACCGGGATGTACAAAAACAGGCGAACCAAATTGATGATTTTTTAACCAAGGGAGTGGTCGCGATCATATTAAACCCCTGTGACCGGCAGTCGATCGGCCCAGCGATAGAAAAAGCAAATCAAGCAGGGGTACCGGTTTTTACCTGTGATTTAAAATGTGTGGCCAAGGGGGCGGAAGTGGTCAGCCATGTGGGGAGCGATAATTTACAGGGCGGGAAATTGGCCGGAGAGGCAATGATTGAGGCTCTCGGTGAACAGGGCGGAGAGGTGTTGATTGTACATTTCCCTCAGGCGAATTCCTGCCAGTTGAGGGTGCAGGGATTTGAGGAGGTGATAGGGAAATACAACGCAGGATTGTCGGCCAACCGGATTGAGGTGGTGGCTCAGTTAGACGGAGGCGGTGTTCGTGATGAGGGATATAAGGTAACTGAGGACACATTACAGGCCCACCCTAATCTTCGTGGAATATTTGCGATTAATGACCCGTCCGGACTGGGGGCACGTGCGGCCCTTGAAAAAGCTGGTAAGCAAGATCAGGTAACTATTATTGCCTTTGACGGTCAACCCGAAGGGAAGCAGGCAATTAAGGACGGAAAGATATTTGCAGATCCCATTCAATTTCCCGATCTAATTGGTAAAAAGACGGTGCAATTAATGATGGACTACTTTGCAGGGAATGAAGTGGAGAAAGAAGTGCTCATTCCGACCCGATTATACAGGCAGGTGGACGGGGAGAATGATCCTACCCTTCAATAAATCTCGGTAATTCGAATTATTTTACTATTCAAAATTACTATTTGAATATCTTTCCACAGAAAGAATTAAATTATGGCAGAATCAATACTTATTAGGCACGAGGCATCGGCGAAGGGGACGGAACGAACTTTGGCGATTCTTGAATATTTAGGTCGTTTCCGTAAGGGTAAGTCGTCCAGCGAGATTGCCCGGGCACTTTCTCTCCCGGTAAACAGTGTAGGAAGAATTACCGAGACGATGCATAAACGTGGTTGGCTCTACCGACGGGAAGATGACCGGAGGTATGTGTTAACCAACCGGGTTGCCGATTTAACCAGACCGCAAATAAATGATAAGAGCCTGGTTGTTTCCTCGTGGGATTCTTTGAAACAGTTACGTGATATAACCGGAGAGACGGCCCAGTTATTAGTAATGGTCGAGGGAAAGGCGATGGTTTTGGAACAGTGTGAATCCGATCAGGCGATCAAGGTTTCCGGACGGATAGGGCTGCGCGTGCCCTGTTATTCCTGTGCTCCCGGTAAATCGATTTTGGCTTCTCTGCCCCCGGACGAATTGGAAACTTATTTGAATGATGTGACTTTAAAAAAGTTTACTTCAACCACCCTGGCCACCCGTTCTCAGTTGAGTGATGATTTGCAAAAAATTAGGAAGCGTGGATACGGACTGGACTTGGCGGAAGGAATGGAGGGAATCCATTGTGTATCCGCGGTGATCTTGGATGACTATCATTATCCAGTGGCGGCAATTACGGTGATTGCCCCTTCTTTTCGCCTGAAACGCGACCGGTTTGAAGAAATCGGAAAAGCGTGTATTCAAAGTGCCCAAAAAATCCGTGAGGAATTATTCAAATAAGAACTCTGACCTGAGCGAAAGTGTAGCTTTTTGAGTGCGGGAAGCCAGTACCTTCTTGAGTTAAAGGGAATTGAAAAACGCTTCCCCGGCGTGCATGCCTTACAGTCGGTGGACTTTGAATTAAGGAGTGGTGAATGTGTGGCCTTACTGGGGGAGAATGGTGCGGGGAAAAGTACATTGATTAAGGTGATGGGGGGAGCCCATCAAGCGGACTCCGGTTTGGTATCTGTGCAGGGAGTTCTTCAGTCCTGGGAAAAGCCGACCGATTCTTTAGATGCGGGAGTCGCAATTATTTACCAGGAATTTAACCTGGTGCCTGGATTAACTGCAGCGGAGAATGTCTTTCTTGGCATTGAACCGTCCGACTTTGGCTGGGTGCGAAAGAGCGAAGAAAAGGAAAAAGTCCGGGAAGTTTTCAACCGTATTGGAGCGGAAATTAATCCGGGTGCATTGTGTGATAGTTTAACCGTGGCGGAAAAACAATTGGTTGAGATTGCCAAAGCTCTGGTGCGGGATGCCCAAATTTTAGTGATGGATGAACCCAGTGCGGCCCTGACAAAAAAGGAAGTCGAACAACTTTACCTGTTAATTGATGAGCTCAAGCTCCGAGGGATAGGTGTTGTCTATGTGAGCCATCGATTGGAAGAGATTGAACGGGTGGCAGACCGGGCAATTGTAATGAGGGATGGTGCTCGGGTAGGGGAGTTAGGCAGGGAAGAATTAGACCGGGCCAAAATTATCGAAATGATGGTGGGCCGGAAATTGGAAAATGAATTTCCCAAGGAAGTCAGAACCCCCGGTGCGGTTCGATTAAGGGCCAAAAATTTGAATCGTGGGCAAAAAGTTCGAAATGTTTCACTTGAGGTGAGAGCCGGTGAGATTCTTGCCCTGACTGGATTAGTGGGGGCGGGACGTACGGAAACGGTGAGGCTCTTATTTGGTGCAGACCGAGCCGATACGGGGGAGGTTGAACTCGACGGGAGAACCCTCCAACTAGGCAGCCCGAGCGATGCGATTGAAGCGGGCATCTGTCTGCTGACTGAGGACAGGAAAGACCAGGGTCTTGTGTTGGGGCAGTCAATTAAAGAAAATTTCGGACTGCCCAACCTAAAAAAGTTTTCAAGAAAAGGCTGGGTGAACCGTTCTTTGGAGGGGCAATCCTTTGGCGAATATATTAAAAAATTACAGATTAAGGTGTCCGGGCAGAGTCAATTGGCCTCGCAATTATCCGGCGGGAATCAACAAAAAGTCGTCTTGGCCAAATGGTTGGAGAGGAATGCGGAAATCCTTATTTTTGACGAACCCACCCGGGGGATTGATGTGGGGGCAAAGTTTGAAATTTATCAATGGATGAATCAATTAGCCAAAGCGGGGAAGGGGATTATCATGATCAGTTCGGAATTACCTGAGGTGCTCGGTATGAGCGACCGGATATTGGTAATGAAGGAGGGGCAATTAATGGGCGAGTTGGTCAATGGTCCTGAAGTTACGCAAGAAGTATTGATGAGTCTTGCGATTGGAGAGCATGCGGCCTGTTTGTAAAATTTTAAAAATATGAAATGGATCAAAACAATATTTTCTTCTGATTATGGAATGTTAGGCGTGTTGGTAATACTATGCCTGTTTTTTAGCTGGATTACATTGGAAGAGCAGCAACCTGAGGGAGTGGACGCGGCCGAAGTATTGGCATTGTCCGTCGATCAAGCTTTTGAGTTACCGGGGCGGGTTTTGATTGCGGGTCGAAAAACGGACTCGGGGGAAGCGTTTACCAATCGGTTGGATGAATTATTACGCCAACGCGGATGGGAGGTCACTGGTGTCGTACAGGGTGGCCCGCCAGAGCTGGGAAAGGGATTACGGTCTAGTTTTGATCTGAATGAAAGTCTGGATCTGCTTGCCTGCGAGAAAACATTTGTAAAGCTGGCAGTACTTCAAAATTTCCAAAAAGCGGAAGTGAAAATGGCAGAGGTCTTGGTAATGGCACCAGAATCTTCCTTCTGGCCCAATTTCCTCAAGGCTTCGAATTTATTAAATGTGGCCAATCAAATTGCGGTCATTGCGATTTTGGCGATTGGAATGACGCTCATCGTAATAACTGCCGGGATTGACCTGTCGGTGGGGAGTTTAATCGCGGTATCTGCAGTCTTGGCCACGTGGGTAATTCGGGAATGGTTTGGAGGCGATGAGGCGACTGTTGCAGGGATGATAGCCGGGTGTGGCTTTGCAATTTTGATCTGCTCTGCTTTGGGACTGTTTTCGGGCTCGATGGTCGCTTATTTTGGGGTGCCCCCCTTTGTGGCGACACTTGGGATGATGATGGTGGGAAGTGGTCTGGCCTACATGCTTTCGGGTGGACTTTCGATTTATCAATTACCCCAATCTTTTGATTGGCTTGGACGGGGAGATGATTTGGGAGGGATTCCCAATGCGGTGGTGCTAATGGTCGTACTTTATCTGTTGGCCCATACCCTAATGAGCCGAACCACCCTGGGAAGATATATTTATGCGGTCGGTGGAAACCCGGAAGCAGCCCGACTATCCGGAGTGCCGGTGAAGAAAATTTTGCTGGGGGTATATGCAAGTTGCGGGGCACTGGCTGGCTTGGGAGGGGTAATCATGGCCTCCCAATTTAAAAGTGGGGATCCGAAGTATGGTTTAATGTATGAATTATATGTGATTGCGGCTGTCGTAGTGGGGGGAACTTCACTTTCCGGGGGAAGGGGGAAAGTTTTTGGCACTTTGATTGGAGCCTTCATAATTGCGGTGATTCAGAATGGAATGAATTTAACCGGCGTGCAAAGTTACACTCAAAAAGTGGTACTCGGAATGGTGCTCCTCACTGCTGTTCTTCTTGATATGCTGAAGAAGAGAGGTTGGAAGTTAAGCCTTTAAATAATCAAGATTGGGTTACGAACTATTCTTCCGCAGTTGAAACCAATTCCAATCTTGGTTTCATGGTTTGGTAGAGTTCGCGACTTATCCACGCATCCGTGGCGGCATAGTTAATCTGGGCAGGAGAGAGTGGTCTTTTTTGCCAGTTGGAAAGCTGAGCCGATTTTGAAAGACGTTGGTTAAAGAAAATAGCAGTTAAATTCCGGAGTCCAGTTTGTTCAATTTTGAGAGACTGTGCAATTGAGGCAAGATCTTGGAAACCGTCCGGTTTAAAAGGTTCAATCTTTTGAAGATTGATCAGGTCGTCTTTAAGGGCAACTCCAGTTTTAATGATGGAAGGGTCTTCGAGAATCTTTACCAACGGGCCCAGTTTCTTCATAACTGGGTGGAGTGTAAAAAGAAAGGCTTGATCTGCTGTTGCCAACTGAATCAGTGCGGGCGGGTTGTTGGGACCTTTCTTGAAATTGGGCTTGCACTCGATGTCGAATCCAAGGACTTTTTCGTTTACCAGCAAAGTGCAGAGCTGTTCGAATGATTCCGAGTCTTCGGCCACTTGAATCGATCCGTGAAAGTGAACAAGAGGCAACTCGTTGATCGTTGCTTTTTCAAGTCTCTTCGGTAATTCTTCGCTCGGGCTCGGAGGGGTAAGCATTGAAATTAAACTTCAAATATTAAACCGTCGTATGCCACCAGTACTTCGGATGGATGGGCACGAGGGGAGGGAGCTCCGGGAATTCCTGGTCTTGCTTCTCGAACTGCTAATTTAGAACGATCCAAGAATTTTTTTGTATGAGAAAGAAAGTCATCCATGTCTTTATCGGAAGAAGCAGGATCATGGTGAAAAATCGCGAGGGTTCCCACTTCGCCCCGGGCGGCTAATTCAACCCCCATAATGTTGCTTGAATGCCCCCAGTGTTCACGATTTCCGATAGATTGTGAATGGGTGTAAGGGGCATCAAAAATGAGGAGGTCAGTTCCTTTAATAAAATCAATAAACGGATATTCTTTGCCGTGAGCCGGGCTCGTGTGTTCGGCATCTGTTGAATAGACAAAGGAACGGTCCCCTTGATCAACTCGATATCCGTAAGAAACTCCCGGGTGATTTTGTTCGTGTAATGTAATTGTAACATCACATATAGAAATCACGTCTCCAGGAATATGAGTTTCAAAGGAAATATCGGCGGCAAAAGTCTCAAATGGGATGGGGAAAAATGGGGTTTTCATTTGGTCCTTTAGAGCCTGCTCAATGGTGTCATGTCCGCCATGAAAAACTACTTTATTTCCGGGTATATAAGCGGGAGCAAAGAAAGGAATTCCTTGAACATGGTCGTAATGAAGGTGGGAAAAGAAAATATGAAATGTTTTCCCTGACACTCCCGATTCGACAATTTCCTTACCGAGTGCCCGTATTCCTGAACCCCCATCCATGATTAGGTAGTCCTCCGATCCGGTTTCAATATTCAGGCAGGGTGTATTTCCCCCGTATGTATGTCCGGATTGAAAGGGGAGTTGTTTTTTAACAAATTCTCTTATTTGAGTTTCAGATCGAAGATCTTTTCCGCGGGCAGCAAGGAGGGTAGCCACTACTTTCTCCCTGATCACAGTGGAGGAGGGGGCAGTGGGGATGGAGCCTCGTGTACCTAAGAAATGAACTTTCATGAAATAGAATAAAAAAAGTTTTAGTCTCGAAATTTAAGTATCTTTTTGCAATCCAATAATATTATCTTCGAAACGAGAGTTGCATTGATTACAAAAAACTCTCTAATCAAAAATAAATTCTTTTCATAACAAGCCATGTCACAAAACTACGATATTAATCAACCCATTTACCAGGTTGGCGATTCACCATTAAGCTTTGCTCAAATGCTTAATTATTTTATTGATCCGGCATATAAAAAGGGAAATTTATCCAGGATTTCTGATATGCATGTCAAAACGGGCCGTCCGGTAAGCTTTCGAATTGATGATGATTTGACTCCGATGCCAGGCGCTGGACCGGTGACGGATGAAATTATTCGTTATATGTTGGGGATTCTCCTAAGTGAAAAACACCTCGCGATTGCTTTTTCCGAAGATGAACCGGAGGATGTGGACACTGCTTTTGAATGGTTGGAGCATGGGGTTAATTTTCGCCTTAATATTTTCCGGGATCGGGATGGACTTGCATTTGTTATGCGGGTTCTTGCTTCAAATATTCCTCCCATCCATGAGGTGGGTTTACCCTCCGAGAAAATTTGGCAGGATATTACCGAATTGAAACGGGGACTGGTATTGGTCACTGGCGTGACGGGGAGCGGGAAATCAACCACAATTTCGTCCCTGATTAATCATGTAAACCTTCATCGGAAAACACGAATCATTACACTGGAAGATCCGGTAGAGTTTTTATTTGAAAGTGAAAGTTCAATGGTTTCTCAACGCCAAATTGGTCAGGATGTTCCCACATTTGCGGCAGGTTTGAGGAGTGCCCTGAGAGAGAATCCGGATGTTATTTTTGTGGGGGAGATTCGAGACACTGAGACGGCATCTCTTGCATTAAGTGCTGCAGAAACTGGACATTTGGTTTTTTCGACTCTGCACACTCGGGATGCCAAGGGAGCATTGAGTCGAATTGTGGATATGTTCCCTTCTGAGCAGACCAAGAGTTTGTGTCTTCAACTCTCATTCAGTCTCTCTTTTGTATTAAGTCAAAAACTGGTACCCCGAATGGACGGGAACGGCAGAATATTAGCAATGGAAGTTCTCAAAAATATCCCTGCACTTGGAAACCTGATTCGTTCTGGTAATTGGCAGCAAGTGTATTCCACAATGGAGACCCAGTCAAAAGAGGGAATGATGACAATGGAACAACACCTCCTTCATCTCTATCAGCATGGAATTATTTCCAAGGAATCGGCAATAACCTATACCAATGAGGCGAGTTTGATTGAGAGACTGGGGTAGTTGAAAATGAGTTAGTCATTTGACCATTCCCCTCCTTTTGCTTTAGATTTTTGAAATGAAACCAATTACACTTTTAACTGGATTATGCGTGATTGCCATGGCGGTATTTTCGGGATTATTGGCCCTGAATAATTCTCCCCCCCCACACACAAAAAATAAGGATTCAAAGAAAGTAAGCGTAGAACGCACGAAGGAGGAATGGAAGAAGATCCTATCTCCCGAACAATTCAGAATTTTAAGAGAAGCGGGGACGGAACGACCCAATGGAAAAATATACCTTGAATTTAAAGAGCAGGGTGCTGGCACCTACTACTGCGCGGGGTGCAATACTGAGTTGTTTTCCTCCAAGGAAAAATTTGATTCCCATTGTGGTTGGCCTTCCTTTTATGATCCCTCTAAAGCAAAAAACATAAAAACGAGTACGGATTACCACTTAGGGTACGCACGAACTGAAGTGTTGTGTGCCTCCTGTGACGGGCATTTGGGACATGTATTTAAGGGGGAAGGATTTGATACTCCCACGGATAAAAGATATTGCATCAATGGTACGGTACTTAAATTCGTACCCCTCACTCAGATTCAATCGGTTAAACTGAGTAGAGAAAAGGGAGAAAAGTAGTTTGTCATTTCGACCTGTTCGTTTCGTGTGTTTTTTTGCAGATCGATTGATTGCATTTCTAAAGTGGTGGTCTTTATTTTTATTGGTGGCAAACCTCCGCTTTTTAAAGGCAAATGAGGGTGACTTGTCCACGGTTCAAAACCTGGTAATCCCTCAATTTAATGAGGACGGTCATTTATCTTGGGAATTGCATGCCTCTCAGGTTACGTCGAAAGATAGTGACACTTTTCTAACGACAAACCCTATACTGTATATGTTTACTGATCAAATCATAGAACTCACTGCAAAAAGCAGTGCCGGTGAGTTTTTATTGGAATCGGGGCAGGCAAATGGAGCGGGTTTTTTTGATGTGGTGGGCAGCGGGTTCCGAGCGAAAGGAAATGATTGGCAATGGATTAATTCTGTAGACAAAGGACGGAATCAAATGATTTTTAAGCAATACGGTAAAGTGATCTTTTCGAGTGGTTTGGGGGGATTCTTTGCTCATGACTTAGGGGGGGAGGATTCGCGTTGTGCAACCGGTGATGAAGACAGTCCTCAGGGCGAAGAAAAAAATGCAACCATACCGACTGTTGCTCAGGCGGATTATCTTGAATTTGTATCGACTCAGAAAAACTCTCATCTTTTTTCATTGGATGGAAATGTAAGTATTGAAGGAGACAATCTTTTCTTAACCTGTGACAATATAGAAGTTCTTTTCGTTAAAGACGGAAATGGCTCGAATTCGGAAATTGGAAAGATTTCCACGATGGATGCCAAGGGCAACGTGGTCCTCAGGCAAGGCGGGCGGGTATCTTATGCCGATATGATGGCATTGGATGTAAAGCTTGGAACAGTATTACTGACTGGACGGGCTCGAGTGGTTGATGATGAGTGGGGAGAAGCAAGAGGGGAATCTATCGTTTTGGAAAAAGGGAACAGACGGGCCCGTGTATTGGGCGGAAAAAATACCCGTCCGCGTCTAGAGCTTCCTCCCTTACCTGATTTTGGATTTAGAAAAAAAGTAAAGAAAAAGACTCAATAATGGATAATGAGGAGCAGGTGCCTTCACTTCGGGTGGAAGGTCTAAGAAAAAAATTTGGAGGCAGGGAGGTTGTCTGCGGGGTCGACTTGGAAGCCAAGGGAGGAGAGGTGGTGGGATTACTCGGGCCCAATGGAGCGGGGAAAACAACTACATTTTCAATGGTTGCCGGATTCTTAACTCCGTCCTCTGGCAAGGTATTGTTAAACAATGATGACCTGACCCGTTTGCCTGCTTATAAGCGAGCCCGAAAAGGAATTGTTTATTTGCCCCAGGAATCTTCCGTTTTTCGCAAGTTAACCGTGGAAGAAAATATCCGAGCAATTGCCGAGACTCTATCTATTTCCAAGGAGGAACAGGATCATTTAGTAAAGGTAAGGCTGGAAGAATTAAATCTATCTCATCTGTCCAAGCAAAAAGCCTACACCTTAAGCGGTGGTGAGCGTCGACGCTTGGAGATCACTCGTGCGCTTACCTTATCGCCCCAGTTTTTATTATTGGATGAACCTTTTAGTGGAGTTGACCCGATCAGTGTGAGCGAGGTAACGAAGATCATTCTTGATTTAAAGAAAAAAGGAATCGGTATCTTTTTGACAGACCATAATGTCCGGGAAACCCTTCGTGCAGTGGATCGAGCATATTTACTGTACGACGGAAGCGTTCTCACCCATGGAGATGCACCCTTTTTATTATCTGATCCGCAAGCCCGTGAAAAATACTTGGGGACTGATTTCGAAGCGTAACCAAAAAATAATTTTTATTTATGAGCCCCCCCCATTCCTCACCTGCTGAATCGAAGTATATTATTGAAAGTATTGCCGTACGTGAATTTTTTAAAGATTACGGTAAGCAATTGTGTTTACGATTAGTGAACTCTGAAAAATCGTTGGGGAGAAGTACCATTCGAGAAAGAAGTGTCAATCGGCCGGCTCTGGCAGTAACGGGATACTTTAAATATTTTGCCAATAAGCGAATACAACTTTTTGGAGCTGGAGAAATGGGTTTCTTTCGTGAACAGTCATCTGCTCGTCGTAAGCACGTAATGGAAACGATGGTGGCCAAAAAAATTCCATGTGTCGTAGTTTCACGCAATTTAGCACCCACTCCTGAAATGGTCGAGGTATTGGAGAAGAATGGCGTGCCACTTTTTCGGAGTTCATTATCTTCTAAGGCATTTACTACTGAAGTTACAATGCTCCTCGAGGAAAGATTTGCCCCACGCTCGAGTTGTCATGGGACATTATTAGATATTCGGGGAATTGGTACTTTAATCAGAGGAGATAGTGGGGCGGGGAAAAGTGAGGCAGCACTGGCTTTAATTGAACGAGGCCATAGCTTAGTGGCCGATGATATTGTAAAAGTGAAACTGTTAAGTGATCACACACCTGTGGGTTTTTGTGATGATATGTGTCGAGGTTTTATGGAATGTCGTGGAATTGGCATTATTAATGTCGAAGAACTTTTTGGAATCCGATTTGTGCGACTTGAGAAAAGAATCGATTTGGTGGTCACTTTCTTGGAGGATTCGGAGGAAATTGAACCGGACCGGACCGGATTAGATCGAAAAACATTCGATTTACTGGGGATTGAAATACCTAATATGGAAATCCCTCTTCGGCCTGGGCGAGACATGGCACGTTTAGTTGAAGTGGCAGCGATGGTTCAAGCGGCTCGACAATTAGGTCATGATTCTGCGAATGACTTTAATGAAAAACTTTTAAAAAAAATGAACGGATGAAGAAAAGTGTAGTCCGGAAATTTAGAAATATTTGTTCTAACTCGCGAATTATCAATAATGTCGGAGCCGTTACATTTGGTTGAAACATGGCAACCTAAAAGTGCAAAAAAACTTATGGACTCACGATTGTGAATAACTTGTGAGAAAGTTTCTTCAACTCTTTGTTTTTTTTTCTTGGTTTCATCTCGATTTTTCTTCAAAACAATTCTATCCCTTTCATTTCATCCCTTCAATAAATCACCCTTGAATATTCCCCTTAAAGTATTTAAATTACTGCCACACAGTAACTTGCGACTTATTTGCTCCGTATTTGCATTAATGCTAATGCGTTTCATTAATTCTCTTGTTGTCTTTGTGTCTGTCAGTAAATTAAATTTTTCGAGTGGTGTTTTATGTGATGTGAATAAATCTCAAATATCCCTCATTTAATGTCTCAAACCACCAGTAGTCCTGAAACCTTTTGGAGTAGCCTCCGCGATAACCTTTTAGAAGTAATTCCTGCCGACACATTTCGTGTTTGGTTCGATAACATACGGGTCGGTCGTCTTGATGAAGACGGATGCGAATTAATTACTCCAAACGAATTTTCTGCGATTTGGATCCGCGATAACTATCTTGATATTATACGCCGTGAAGCAGATCGATTAGTTGCCCGTCCCTTTACGGTTGAATTACTCGGAGATATTGGAAATGAATCCTCCAGTTCCAACGATCGAATGTCTCCTATTCCCTCTTCCAATACAAAATCCAGTTCTCGAATGACTGGCCCGGCACTACAGGGTAGATCACTTGGAATTAATCCCAAGAACACATTTTCCAACTTTATTGTCGGGGGAGGAAGTGAATTGGCCCATGCAGCTTGTGTGGCGGTTTCCAACGCTCCTGCACACGCCTACAACCCACTTTTCCTCTACGGAGAGACCGGCTTAGGTAAAACTCATTTAATGCATGCTGTTGCCCACCAGGCTCTGAATAGGAATCCATCCTGTCGAATTACCTATGTATCCTGCGAAAAATTCACCAATGAGTTTATTCGTGCGATTCAAGAGAATACATTGACAAAGTTTCGCTCCCGTTATCGGAGTTGCGACTACTTATTGATTGATGATATTCAATTCCTCGCGGGGAAAGAAAGAATCCAAGAAGAATTTTTTCATACTTTTAATGATATTTATGATTCTCAGCGTCAAATTTTCTTAACTAGTGATCGCCCCGCCGGTGAAATTGATAAAATTGAGAGTCGGTTACTATCCCGTTTCCAATGGGGATTAGTGGCGGACATACAAGCACCGGATTGGGAGACAAGGGTGGCAATCCTTACTCGTAAAGCAGATGCCATGGGAATTTCAATTGAGCCCGAAATTATTGAATTTCTTGCCAAGAGTATTGCCCGCAATGTTAGAAGAATGGAAGGTGCCTTGACCCGAGTCGCAGGTTATGTCGGCTTAACCAGAAGAAAAGCGGATTTGGAAACTGTGCAAAGATTGCTCCGCGACATTCTTCGGGAAGAGAATTTAAGCCGGATCACAATTGAGACTATCCAAAAGAAGGTGGTTGATTATTATCACCTTCGTATGGCAGATATGCTATCTCGCCGCCGACCAGCAAATATTGCTTTTCCAAGACAGGTGGCAATGTATCTTTCTCGTATATTGACTGAACATTCGCTCCAGGAAATTGGTAATGCATTTGGCGGTCGAGATCATGGTACGGTTATTCATGCCTGCAAGACAGTAGAAAATATGATGGAGCAAGATAATTCGATCAAGTATGCGGTTGAATATCTCAATGAAGAACTATCCCAGTCGATCGAATAAATTATTTAATTAAGATTAGACTTTCGCGTCTTGTCTTTCCCGCATAATTTGTTACCAAGAAAGGATTACTATATACCATGACTGAAGACTCATCTGAATCCACCGAATCAATAAATCAAGATGCACCTAGTGCACACTCACCTTCCGAACCTTCTGATGAACAGAAAAAAGAAATTTCGAAGTGGGTGGCCGAGGGAATTGGTCTGTCCGATATACAAAAAAAGATTAATAAAGATTTCGGAGTCGTGATGACTTATATTGATGTCCGTTTTCTTGTTGATGATTTGAATCTCACCCTTGTCGATGAGGAGGAGGAAGTGCCAGTTAAAGACAAAGAAGGCGGAACTGACCCTCAGAACCCCTCAGTTGATGCTCCACTAGAGGGAGTGGGAGGAGTTACAGTTGAACTGGATAAGGTGAACCCACCCGGTGCGATGGCAAGTGGAAGCGTTGTCTTTTCAGACGGTCAAAGCAAGAAGTGGACACTCGATCAGTATGGCCGTCTTGGATTGACTGGTGGGGATGACCAATACAAGCCTTCGGACGAAGATGTGGCGGAGTTCCAAAAGCAATTGGACACGGCACTGCGCGGACGCGGATTCTAGAATATTCTAATTTTCGCTCTTTCTGAAAGCGGGAAACCCCGTTTATTAGAAAGTCGACCTCTCCAGTTTAAGTAAAGCATTGTACTGCTTTTTTTGGATTTCACTCCCATATTCTGTAAGTGTGTGAGCGAGGATAATATTTTCAATACATCTTCGTAATCTCATGATCTTAACTTCTTTTTTCTCGAGTTGGAAGCGCTTGGATTCATGTCCTTTTATTATTTCTTTTTCTTCTACCAGTTTTTTCCACAGTTCTTTTTCATTTACCAAATTGATTACGCCCTTTTTTTGATGAGTGGAAAGAAGGAGGGTAGTAGTGGGATGGAATGGATTTGAACATTCAGGGTATCGCGAAATTAATTTTTTTCGAAGTTCATTGGTATATTTATTTTTCTGTTCCGTTGCTTTTTTCTTTTCCTTGAGAACAGCCTCTTTTTCTTTTTTTAAATCTTCCTGAATACTTTTAATTTCCTTTCCAGGGAAATCTTCTTGTAATGCTAAAATTTTCGATAAATTGAATAGAACTGCTTTTTCTTCTGGATTTGCCCGCTCTGAGAGAATCGATTTGGAGAAAGACTCGAGCAGGTTTATTTCCTCCGTATTAGTCCCATTTGAATCTTTTTTGAAAACCTTGGGTAGATATTTATCGATTAACTCCGAAACTTTATTACGAGTGGGCTTTGTACTGAATTGATTGGGGAGAAATTTCCGAAGCAGGATATCGGAAGTTTTGATTGGTATATCAATAGTATTGGAATTAATACACACATAGGAATGAGCTTCCATTAGGGATATTGTACCATCCTCGTTATAATCGGGCTGGCTTATTTTTTTTCCCATTCTTGAAAAACCACTTAAAGCTTCCCAAAACGAAGTACTGTATTCCTGGTAGTTTTCCTCTCGAATATCAGGGGTACAACCTGCAGCAACCCGAGTTTGTGTCGTGGAGAAAAAACCAGCCCGAGAATGTTTTGAAACTCCTTTACTGGGATCACCATTCTCAAATATAACATTGGCAAATCCACCACTGTAACATTGAACCATGACTAACAGGGTAGATTGCTTAATAGGGAGTTGATCCAGTTTTTTGACAAGTTCATTAACCTTGAGTCGATTGTTTGACCATAAATAAGCAGTCGTATTGTGTGGGGTCTTATTATCTCCCTTCCCTCCGTGCCCCGTAAAGTAGATCAGGTTTTTTCCGGAAAATGTGGATTTTTTTCGTTGGTTAAACCATTGGTCTATATTTGCAATCGAGGAGGAACCATCCGGTTTTAATTGGTTCGACCTGTACTGATTGGCCAATCCCTTGTTTTTTCCGAAAAGTTCTGCCATTATTAGATTAATTTCAGGAACCAAATAGTTTGGGTCAAAAAATTGAATATCTCGGCCGTTCTCTTTTCCATCTGCAAAATAGGTACTTACTGTGGCATTGCCTAATCCAACAGCATTACTGATTTTGCGAAAATACTTCACATTACTTTCCAACGAAATTTGATTACCAGAAGGTGAACCTCCGCCTCCCAACACCAAAATATGAGGTCCCCTTTTATCTACAAACGGACTTGGTGGGAGAGAAGAAACAATCTCCCTTGGTTTTTCAGGAAGCTTCGAATCAATCTCCCTCTTTGGCTCTGTCGTATTGAGTTGTTCATCAGGAGGGCAGGATAATAAATCAAAAGAACATACGACATGGGTAATAACGGTAAGAATTAAGTGAGATTTCATATGAAAATGTTCTGTTGTTTGAATAGAAAACTGGATCGAATCAATAGTTTGTAAGATAGATACTTTTCCTTGGATGGAAATGTAAAATAAATGAGCAAGGAAATTATTGGATCGAAGGAGTAATTCCCCCTCGGATTGCACCCGCTTCCACTGCCCCAAAATTCTTTCGAAAAGACTCGTCTATCGGTCTGCTATTGGGCATCGATAGCCAGATTCGTAAAAGATGTCTTTTCTTATCCGAATCATCATGGTCATCGAAGGCAGTTCTTCGGTGTAAAGTAGTCCAATTATTGAGAAAAAGCATATCTCCTTTTTGTAAAGTAAAGCAGGATTGAAGTTCTTTTCTCTCACAGACCGAGTCCAAGAAATCAAGTGCTTCTTTTTGGCTATCATTCAAATCGGGACAGTTAGGATCTTGGTCTGCCCGGTCGATTAGTACCCGGAGGTAGGAACAGGCAAAAAAACCGTCCCGATTCGAAAAAATTGGTTGTTCGCAGTAGGGAAGGGGGTTTGCACCGTCAATCGTGTGAGTTTTGTAAGGGAATGTTTGAGATAATATACTGTGCAGATCTATTCTTTCTTTCCTGATCACCTGTTCCACTTCTTCACTCTGTACGATTTGATTTTCCCCACCAGACCTTGCTGGTTGCAGGCAAAGAAATGCAATTACATCACAACGATCCGAATGAAAGCTCAGTTTTTGATTGGTATTGGGCCCACGTACTTTTGGATCATCCGCAGAAAGTCCGGCATTCTTGATACTGAGAATTTTCTCCCCCTGTGTACTTTGTGAAAGAGGAGTGCCGATCAAATTACAAAGGTTCCAAAAAAGTTCTTCCTGATTTTCTTCAACCCCATCAATACTTTTACAATTTTCTCTGTAGGTTCCCTCTCCCTTCTCTAGTAAGTTTCTGATATTATTTACAATATCGTGGTGAGAGGATGAATTTATTGGAGTTCTCTTTTTCAATCCTTGTGAGTGGTTATCGTTCAAGCTTTTCTTCTTGTTTATGATAAGTTTCGTGTCAAATTAAACCGATCATTTCCCTTAAATCATTTTCTTTTGCGGTCTTACTGGTTCCTCTCTTCTCCCTCGGAACATTTTCGGGTTGGTCTACGTTATCGATGGATGAAGGTGGAAGAGATGGCACTCTTCACCGCCCGCGACCTTCACCTTGCTGAGCTTTCCCTGGGCTATGTCTTCTAGGGCGGTGCTTATTAATTGATTATGTGTTCCAGATCGGATCTTCAATTATTAGATGGTATTGTTTGATCCGACAGGGGCGTCCCTTTTTGGTATAGTATAAAATCGAGGAAGGGGATTACTTTGCTTTGGGTGAATGTACTGGGCATGGAATGCCCGCCTCCTTGAAGGGTAATCAGGGTGCTCGGTACCCCTTTATCTTTGAGGGCCCGATGAAATAGGGTTGATTGATGAGCGGGGACCAATGGGTCGTCAGTCCCGTGGAAATGGATAATAGAGGCGTCGTCTGCTGTCACATGGTGGAGCGGGGAGGCCTGCCTGGCTTTCTTTTTTGATTGTTGAATAGGAGCGCCAATTAATTGACTTTCGGGAGAACCTGGGGCGTTGTGGTCAATTTTGCTCGGATGGTCGTTCATTTGCAGGAGGGCACTGGGGCCGTAATAGTTGACCACTGCCTGGACATGACTGGATTGGTCCAAGTGATTGCCCAAGGTGCCTTCGAGTTCTTTATTTCTCCCCGTAGTACCGAGCATGGAGACTAGATGCCCACCGGCGGAGGAGCCCCATAGAGCGATTCGAGTTGGGTCATAGCCAAACTTACCCGCATTTGCCCGTAACCAACGAATGGCGGCTTTACAGTCATAGATCTGGGCGGGCCAGATGGCCTCTCCGCTCAATCGATAGCCAATCGTTGCCCCGGCGTACCTCCCCGTTTTTACGAGTGCAGGGATTCGACTTGGAGAATGTCCTGTTTTTTTATTTCCGCTTTTCCAACCTCCTCCATGTATCCAAACGACGAGGGGGAGTGGTTTTTTTGTATCCCGGTTTTTAGGTAAAATAAGATCGAGTTTTTGTCTGGGGTTCTTGGAAGAGGCATAGGGGAGATCAAGAAGAATGGTGCTGTATATACTTTCTGATTCGTTCTTACTCTTTGAATTCTTTGTTTTTTTTGAAAGAAATTGGAGGTGTTCCTTCAGGGAAATTGTCTTGTCTTGATTTACATCAACCCGATTAAAGTTTTTTTGTATGCTTGGGGGAAGTTCAGATTGAATAAGCAGATTATCTTGATTGCGGTCCCATTGATGAAAGAGTTCAACATCAGTAACCCCACAAATCCCAATCGTCGTAGCGAAAAGAAAAATGGAATCTCGAAGAAGACCAAAAAATCTCATCCTAACAATTAATAGATGAGATCAAAATTCAAGCTTTGGATTCTATTGACTTGCTTTTGAAAACTCTTGCAGGACTTTCATGAAAAGGGAGAAGTCAAATTTTTCCTTATCCATTGGGGTTGCTTCCGGCCAGACGGGGATATTGTCAAAACTATCTGTGTCTCCCAGAGAAATATTAGAAAGGGAAAATCGGCCAATTTGGATCTCTTTTAAGTTATTACTCAGGTCGGTAGTGATCGTAATAGAGGTTGGAGTGGGGCTTTCTGCATCGAGTAGGAAGAGTGGGAAACTCGTTCCTCCAGTCACACTTTTTGCCGGAGACATCCACATTGGCTTTTCACTCAATAGGTAGGTGAGAAAAACATTACGACCCTTCGACGTACTGAGGTATGGATTTTCAATGAGGCGGGTACCTTCTGCCAGTAGCTTGTCCTGAGTGGCAGAAAAATTCAGATTGAAGTTATAGGAGAATCCACCCGTTTCCACATCTCTTTTAATATCAAATTGAGGGACTGGAAAAACACCTTGCGAATTAAAATGGATCGATTGATTGAGGTCGGAGGAAAAAAGGGATGAATTTTTTTCATCTGTTCGGTAGGCGAAAATGGTCTTATTTCCACGCATTACATTAATTTCCAATCTCTCCTGTTCTTTTGAAATTCCAATGTGTGCAGTGTAATTGATACTGTCTTTATTTGATTCACTATTCCAGCTAAGTGTAGCAAATAAAGAGTCCTGATCGGTACTCAGTTGATCGAACGCTTTTCCAAGTGCTTCAAGGAGTAATTTCTTTCGGTTCTCACTAAATTGAATTCCATTTGCAAATGACTGGGCAGTCTCTCCCCATTGGGCCATAATTTGATTGGACGAGGAGGTGGAAATTTTGGAAAGGGTCTTGATGGCAAGTTCGGATTTACCGTCTAAGTGATGGGCCATTCCCAAAAAGGTCTGCACATCGGCTTGCTTTCCAATTTTAGTGGGTAGTGATGCAATTGACTGGAGTGCCTTTTCAATACTGGGCGGAGTACCAAAGAGTGCCTGTTTGAGTTGGATGGTAATAATTGCATCCGATGTTCTTTCTTTTTTAGTTAATTGAGCGAGATAGTAAGCCGTAGTAAATTCTGCGTCCATTCCCGAGTACTGGCTTAGTGCGGAAAGCTTGTCCGTAAGATTCTTGTCTGAAGTAACGATTTTCGCGACTTTTGAAAATCCATTATTTTTTTCTGCTTCTATTTGAAGTGCCTTGGCTGCACTTGTTTCAATTTCATCCACCCCTGCTTTTTGGGCCAGCAAGAACGCCCGGAGTCGCAGAGAGGAATTAGCAAGGAATTCTGGTCCACGGGTACGGGCAATTAAGATCAACGCTCGACAGTATGAAATTGCGAATTCTTTACTTTCCAGGTTTCCAAAGTTCGCTTTTCCAATCAGTAACTTGGTCAGGGTTTTTGAATCTTTTTCAAATGAGGTGATGAAGTGAAGCGCTGGGATGCTATTTCCATATTTAAATAATAGAAGGGATGTGGCAAAATTGATTCCCTCAATGTCACGATTTGCTTTTGCTACAATGAGGTAATCATAACTTACCCGCGGAGCTTCGATTGAATCGGGGTTTTCTACAAGAAACTTTTTTGCCACCTCTAAAAAGCCAGAGAGATCGGAGCTTTTTAAATAATCTTCGTAAAATGGGATCCGGTTTTCTTTTCCAGTCAGCGTTAATGAAAATACAGAGAGGCTTATAAAAAAGCAGAACTTAATAAGAGGGAAGTGCATTATTTCTTTTCTTTAATTCGAATTATTATGTCAATTGAAAGTGGGTCAAAATGAGCGAAATGCATTTTTTATGCAATCTATTGTATGGGCGATATCATCCTCCTGATGAGCTGCACTGATAAAGCAGGTTTCGTAGGCAGAGGGGGGAAGGTATACTCCATTGTTTAGGCAATGTTGGAAAAGCTTTTTGAAACTTTCGGCATTCGAAGAGAGGGCGTCTTCAAAATTTTGAACCGGGACTTCGCTAAAAAATAGACAATACATCGACCCTACTTGAGGAACCTGAAGGGGGATGGAAAATTGATTGGCCAGATCTTTGACCCCCTCGGCGAGTTGATTCCCCAGTTTTTCAAGCCGTTCATAGGGCATTGTCTCGCGCAGTAACTTTAGAGACGCGATCCCGGCCGCCATCGCCAGTGGATTTCCACTGAGGGTGCCCGCTTGATATACCGGGCCGAGTGGAGCGAGGAAATTCATTATTTCAGTCTTCCCTCCAAATGCACCCACGGGTAGACCCCCGCCAATGATTTTCCCCATTGCAGAAAGGTCGGGAGTGACCCCTGTTCTTTCCTGTACCCCTCCTAATCCAAGACGAAACCCAGTCATTACTTCATCGAAGATCAACACGGCATTATTTTGGCTACAAATCTTCCTTAATGCTTCGAGATATCCATCTTTTGGCAGAATGAATCCGCAGTTTGCGGGGTATGGTTCGATGATAATCGCAGCAATGCCTTCTTCCGTTTGAGTGAATGCATTTTCTACTGCCTGGATATCGTTGTAAGGAAGTACAATAGTTTCCTTGGCAAAGCTTTCGGGTATGCCGGCACTATCTGGATTACCAAAGGTGAGAGCACCGGAACCTGCTTTTACAAGCAGGCTGTCCACATGTCCGTGATAACATCCGGCAAATTTAATGATTTTTGACTTTCCTGTAAATCCACGGGCGAGTCGAATGCTGGACATGGTGGCTTCGGTTCCACTGTTGCACATTCTTACTTTTTCAACAGAGGGTACGATGTCCACTAAAAGTTCAGCCATTTCTACCTCGTCGGGCCCAGGGGTGCCAAAACTGGTTCCATTTTGTAATGCCTTACTGATCGCCTCCCGGATGACAGGATGATCATGCCCATGGATTGCCGGTCCCCATGTGCACACATAGTCGAGTAATTTCTTGTCATCTACAGTCGTGAGGTAACTTCCACTCGCTTTTTTCGTGAAAAAGGGAGTTCCTCCGACTGAGCGAAATGCACGGACCGGAGAGTTCACTCCACCGGGAATAATTTTTTTTGCACGTTCAAAGAGTTCGTGAGATTGATTCATATTAATTTTTTAATTAGCGTATTTTTGAACAATGGGAATCCTTCTTCCCACTCCAAAGGCGAGAGGAGTGGTTTTGATTCCCGGGGCAGCCTGATTTCTTTTGTATTCGTTAAGGTTGACTAAACGGGTGATTTTTCGAACCACCTCCTCCTCAAATCCTGCATTAATTATGGATGCGATTGATTTCCCCTCCTCGACATAGGATTGAAGAATAGCGTCTAGGATATCATATTCCGGTAGGGAATCACTGTCTTTTTGATCGGGGCGTAACTCCGCAGACGGAGGTTTTTCAATTGTATTTTTGGGAATTATCACATGATCACGATTCAAATACCTTGCCAGTTTAAAAACCTGAGTTTTAGGAACATCAGAAATAACTGCCAGTCCTCCACACATATCTCCGTACAGCGTACAATACCCAACTGCGAGCTCACTTTTATTACCAGTTGTTAGAAGGAGTGCTCCCAGTTTATTGGAAACTGCCATGAGGAGCAGTCCACGAGATCGAGCCTGCAGGTTTTCTTCGGTTACATCGATCGGACGATCTTGAAAAATGGGTTGAAGTTCGCGGGTTGCAGAATCAACTATACTTTGAATGGGAAGAGTATGAAATTCAATGCCCAGATTGTTGGCAAGCTCCTCGGCATCCACTTTACTATGCTGACTGGAGATCGAGGAAGGCAGGCTTATGCCGACAACATTTTCTCGACCTAAAGCTTCGACGGCAATGGCAGCGGTTACCGCGGAATCGATTCCGCCGCTCAAACCAATTAGGCCTTTTGAGAATCCGCTTTTATGAGCATAGTCCCTCACGCCCAAGACCAGTGCCTGTCGCAGGCTTTCCATTGGGATGTCTTCTGAATGGTTGAATTCATTTTCATGGCTCAAGTCATGGACTTCAATTTTTTCCTTGAATGAGTCGGATATAGCAATGGGATCTCCCTTTCGATTAAATGACATGGACATTCCGTCAAAAACGAGTTCATCATTTCCACCGACTGCATTTAAGTAGACGATTGGGCATTTGCATTTCTTCGCAATTTGGCTCAATAATTCGATGCGGTGCCTGTCCTTATTGAAGTGCCAGGGACTCGCTGATAAATTGAGTAATAAATCAGGTTTTTGCTCAGCAATTTCATCAATTGGATCTGAGTCATATTCACCTTGCCGAATATTCCAAATGTCTTCGCAAATAGTAACCGCAATATTTTGATCTTTATATTGAATGAAAAAGTCTTTTTCCCCGGGCTTGAAATAACGGGTCTCGTCAAAAACATCATAAGTGGGGAGCAGGCGCTTATGAAAAGTTTTCTTCACCATGCCTTCTTCACACCATGCCGCGGCGTTGTAAAAAAAATGTTTTTTGGAATGTGTGCTTTTTTCAGGGAAACCAATGACGGCGGGGACAGGGCCGGTCGTCGCTGCAAAGACTTCAAGGGCATCCTTCAGATCGTCACCAAATTTCTCTTTGAGGAGCAGGTCACGTGGAGGATAACCGCAAAGAAATAGTTCCGGGTAAACAACAAGGTCAACTCCTTGTCCAATAAGCTGTTCATAGGCATCAATAGCAAGGGCCAGGTTTCCCGTCACATCCCCGACGGTTGGGTTCAATTGTGCAATCCCAATTCTCATCCTGTTGCCATGGTTTGAAAAGATGTCATAAAGGAATTCATTATGCAAAATTTTGTCGAAAAAGCGAACAAGAATGCCTCTTTTCCCTTTATCCTTGGCTCCGGCTCTCCACGGCGTAGGGAATTACTCGGGCAAATCATGTCTGATTTTTCAGTCGAGGTTTCAGATGCAGAGGAAATATACTCTCATCCCAAAGGAACTCTTGCTTTGGTTATGGAAAATGCCCGGATAAAGGCATCTTCAGTGGTTCAATCCAATATGCAAAGCTGGGTTTTAGGGGCGGATACTTTGGTTGCATTGGAAGAGCGGGTTTTGGGCAAACCAAAATCAATCGGGGAGGCAGTGGATATGCTTCAATTTCTTAGCGGTCAAACTCATCAGGTGAGTACTGGTTTGTGCCTGATCAATAGAACCCTCGATTACGAAGAGACTCGGGTGGAAACCAGTCAGGTCACTTTTAAAGAAATTAATGATTCAACGATTGAAGAATATTTTAATGAAGTTAATCCCCTCGACAAGGCGGGAGGTTATGCCATTCAGACCCGACCCGATTTAATTATAGATTCATTTGAGGGATCACATTCTAATGTGATTGGCCTTCCCGTTCAAATGCTCGGGAAGTGGTTGGCCGAGTTGGATATTATTTAATTAAAATCTCCAGTTGCTTCAGGGGTCTCAATTTTCAGTATCCCTTTTTTCCTCGATTGATGCCTGTGCACGCAAGCCGTCATTTTCAAAAGTCAGCCCGAAGTCGACTCCACCGAAAGGGCTGAGCAAGCCAATTCCCCTTTGAGGCATGCGGGGTTTGCCCGGATGACCGAAGATGCTGGATTCATAAGTCTGAAATTTTTGATTCCAGCTATACCTTCCGCCTCCGGGGCATTGAAGTTCGGTTTGCCAAACTTTAAGGTGGTAAGAGGGGGCATCCGGTTTGTTAAGTTGTACGCGCCATTCGTTGAGTGCATAAAGGTTTGACCATGATTTTTTCTGGAAGGTTTTGAGGCTTTCTTTTTGGAAAACTCCATCTAAAAGCTCGACTAAGGGGTTTTTGGCAAAAAATGCGGAGCTTTTTCCTGCCCAAGGTGCAATCGTTTGGTTCTTATCTCCAGATCGCCGAAGCAGGTTACGGTCAATGGACTGTTTGATCATGTCTTCGCTCAGGCTAACAGTGAGGTGTTTTGCAGAGGGGGCATAATAAAGTGCAACGGGGGCGGAACCTTCTTTCATTAAGTCGTCCTCAAGATTCTGTCCGGGTGCAATTTTAACATATCCCTGTTTTTTGTGAGAATGATTCGACCATACGGTCATGCCCGGAGCAGTCTGTTCGAGCCAGGCCCGAAAGCCTGCCAGGAATGCAGTTAATTTGAAGGGGTTGCTCACTTCTACATTCAGTGCAACAGGAATCCGACCGAAGTTTTTTTCCATGAATTCTCCGGCTCCTTTTTCTTCGCCCGTTGAGAAGGCTTTACCCAATTCCTTAAAGAAGGGAGATTGGTCGAGGTATACAGAGCAGGACTCGCCAATCCAACTGAATGCACCCGCTCCCAGGGATGGGGCCATGATCGAAGCAAAATTACTTACCTGTCTTAACTCGGGTGAATCCATGTCCAGTGCGGTGACCCAGTGGAGGAGCGCTTCCGGGTGGGGGTCGCCTGATGAGTCCTTCAGTTTGACATCGCCAGTGGTGCTGACCATTCGCCGATAATCCGTTCCACCGATCAGGGGAAGAATGGTGAGGTCACCCGAAATCTTTCCTTCTTTGATGGAAAGGCGGGCTGCGATGGGGTCAAAATATTTTGACCAATGACTTTGATAGCGGTCGCGAAAGAATACATATGCCCTTTTTTCTTCCTCTGTAATTTTAGTAATGCCCAAATCCTCGACCGAGCGGAGGAAGGTAAGATTGCCAAAGCGGGGACTATGAACACGTCCGTTTATGAGTTTCACTTTACCGAGTTCAGGAAAATCTTTTGCATTGAGTGCCGAGCCTGATTCATGGCGCGCCTGCAGTTCCGCGAGGGCGGAGGAAGCACGGGTACGGCGGGAGGCTCCAATGCGCCATTCTGGACCACACCATCGACGGATGGTGGCATCCGAGATAAGAACGAAAGCATGTTCGTGTTGTGCGGGTGGCCGAAGATAGCGAGTCCGGAAATAATGGTATTCCTCAAGGGAGGATAGGCTGGTTTTCTTGCCTTGAGAGACTTGGATGATGTTCTTTAATTGATTGAGTGAATTTGTGACCACCACGATATTTTTAGCTACGGTTGCGGAATACGATTTAATCATGTCTCCCGGAGCAACCAATCCGGAATATTTCACACCCGAAATGGTACCGCTAACATTCTTTGCACTCTTATTCTTTTGGGAAGATTCGAGTCTACGAAGTGCCAAAGCTGCAACAAGGGCATCCGTTTGCTTCGCCTCGAATAGTACGGTAAGCGAGGTTCCGGTGCGAAGAAATGGATCGCTTCCGGTCATGGCAACAGAGGAAATTAGTTTTGGTCCAAGTACGCGACTGAGTTCCGTGTCGGGAAGGCAAAGTTGGTCCCGGTATTTCTCACGCGAGCGGGCACTTTCTGCACGCCCTTCGCTCAGTCGAAGGAGGGGTGTTCCCCAAAGAGTTGCTTTGTCCATCACCTCGATCATCGATTGAAAAGATGGAAAAAAGAGTGCGTGCTGATCGGAGGCCAGGGCATTGGCAAGTGGATCAAGTTCTGGCTTTGCGTCTCCGATTAATTCTTTCCATGGCATTTCATCGATGGTGATCCCTTTGATCGAGGAGATCTGAATTGTCCGGTTTTGCTCATCGTGGGAGAGTTGCAAATCCCGATCGAGTTGAAGGTTTTCGCTGATCGCGCGTCCTCCTGAGAATAAGTCCATCTGTCTCTCAATTCCACGCTTGCGAACCGGACGAATGTTGCGGGTTGCGTGATTATGCTGATGTTTATGCTCATCCTTCGGCAGAAGTTTCTTCAATCTATTAGAAGCCTGTTCAGATTGATGCCGAAACCAGGCAGTTCCGGGGACACTGAGCTTCTGAAGTTTTTGATAGTACGCTAATTTATTTTTTTGGTAGGTTACTTCGTTCTTTTTTTCCAGTGTCAGGTTCTTGGCATTTTTCCGATTAAAGGTGAAGGGATGCTCGCTTAGTTCATTATCCTTGTTCGGAATAAAAAGTGATCCATTTACAATCGCCTTTGGATTGAGTAGGCATATTCGCAATGCACTTGTGGGTAAGTTGGTTGGGTTGTTTGCTTGGCTCACGATATGAATGAAGGATCTTTTGGCATCAGAAGTTCGTAAATAAGGAACGGGTGGATTGATCCACTTTCTTAATTCCCTTCTATAACTTCTGCTTACCTCAAATACCTCGGGAACCGGATTCTCTTTATCGAAGACGAGGTCTTCTAACTGAAGGCTTAGGAAAGTTTGGGATTGTACAAATAGCGGTGTAAGGGAGAGGAGTAATAATATGTATTTTTTCATAGGAAGAATGGGCCTTTAGGTGTCGTGTAATTCTATTGTTAGTGTGTTGGGGCGTATTATTTAGGTCGAGGAAATTATCTATTGGATTATCGGATCGAAATGATTTCAATGGTTTTGTTTCCCTTGAGAGTTTTTCCACCGCCAGTGTAGTTCCATGGTTTATCCGTTTTCTGTAATAATAAATAAGTGGGTTCATCTGTTTTTTTTTCCACATGTAAAAACTCGGGGACGCTGACAAAGCGACAATGATAACTGGTACTATATTTATGGACACTTACGCTTCGACAGAGCGACACATTGTAATCCCCTTTTATGCCTTCGGGGTAAGCCCATGGCGTGTGCTTTATTTCGGTGCTATTCTTATCGGATGCCTCCCATTTTAGCGCTGCTGATTCAATATCATAGGCCAAGCGGGTAGCTGCATCTGTAAGAATGAATTTTTTGGGGTTGATTGAGCAAGATCCAAGGCCAATCAATAAGACCAGAGGGAGTGTCTTTAAAAAAATCATCGGGTTAAGATGAGCGGATTTATTCTGTTTCTTATGCTTGTTTTGGATCTTGCATTAATTTTATCATCATTTGCTGAACTTGCGGTATAAGTTTGATAACCGTGGAGATCTGGTTTTTGTCAGTCAGGTTTCTTGTTTTGTCGCGATAGGTCTGACTTGCGGAAAATTCAGTGGCGTTTAATGTGGTACTTGCCGTGCCGTAGGGATACCCGTTTCGTACATCAAGTAAAAGTGCGTTGGCAAACCCAGTTGTTTCTATTTCGCGGGATGGAACGAAATATCCACCGATGATCGTCCAGTTCGCCACTGAAGAAGCAAGTTTAGTAGTTTTTGTATCAGAGAAAACTTCGTAAATAAGTACATGGTCCAAGTGTTGCCTTGCCGCACCGAGTCGTACTTTGCGGAATATTTCCGAAGGGTTGCCCTTCGATTTACTGTCGGTTTTTCCGGGAGTGTAGACCATTTCCGCAATCATTGGGCTCACCGGAATGAAATCACCAAATTTTGCCCCCATCGTACTTCTTGATTCTTCCCATGCTTCGATTTCTTCAACTGATAGGTTGGTTATTCTGCCATTGAAAAGTTTTACTAAACCGATTCTTGATGGAAAATTTATCGAGGGTTCAATGGTTGCTATTGCCTTAACCTCTTCGTTCAAGTCGCTTGCGTTCGTTTCAGTCACATCGTGGTTCGTATAGTTCGACAAGTATTTTTTGCCGGATGTCATTTGAACCGAATGTGACTGGCAACCTATTGATGCAAGGGATAAAATAATTAATAGTCCGATTTGTATAGCTCTGCTTTTCATTTTTTGAATATGTTAATTTTATAAAACCTA